>PDWJ01000754.1_pt1 | contig 85285 bp, 75 predicted proteins | sample 1430881 | NCBI WGS metagenome assembly PDWJ01 (sample SAMN01162460, study PRJNA174530) | Oral metagenome, whole genome shotgun sequencing project. | biome: Marine environment; feature: Marine mammal; material: Swab sample of the gingival sulcus; isolation source: swab sample of gingival sulcus...
GGCGACGTAGTGGTAATATTCGTCGGCCTTGTATTCGGTCAGCATGTAGGGGCCGGTGCCGACGGCGATGTCGGTAAACTCGCGCGGCTTCTCGACATTTTCCCATTGCGCCTTCTGGATCATCGGCAGGTCGGCGGCGGTGATCTTGTCGAAATTGGGCATCGGCTTCACCGAGGTGAGCCGCACCTTGTACTTGTCGAGGATCTCGACCCCTTCGATCCGCGGCACCGCGGAGGTGTGGTGGGTCCAGCGGTTGGCCGGGCCTTCGCGGTAATAGTTGAAGGTGAAGGCCACGTCTTCGGCGGTGAACTCGGTGCCGTCATGCCAGAGCACGCCTTCGCGCAGCGTGATCTCCCAGACCCGGGCGTCGTCCGACACCTGCTCGACCTTGGTCGCCAGCCAGTTCTCGGCCTGACCCACATAGGGCGAGGGCTCCACCAGCTTGTCGAAGGCGAGCCACAGCATCCAGTCGTTCCAGCTGTTGCCGATGGTGTAGGTGGTGATGTTGCCGGCGGTGTTCCACACGCCGATGGTGAGGTGTTTGGCGGTCTTGGGGCCGTCGTGATCCTCGGTGCTTACGATGCCCGCGGTGGGCTGCTGGGCATGAGCGGCGAAAGGCGCGAGCGCCAGGCTGGCCGCGAAGGCCAGTCGTGCCGCGAGGCGGGGAAGTTTTGACATGAAATCCGTCCTGTCAGGTGGGGTGTCTGGCTGGGTACCGGAAGGCCGGTTGCCTGGCGCGCGGGAACCCGCGATTCAACGGGAAAATATCCGAGAAGTTTACTTGGGTAAAGCGGAATGCAGAACGGCGGGGCCAGAGCGCAACCGGGTGCAACCGGGTGCAAAAGCCGGCCCCGCCGGTTTGCCGGGCTCAGAGCGCTCCAAGCTCGTCGGCGCTGAGCTTGCCGTCGCCATCGGCATCGACGCTGTTGAACCAGGCCACCGACGCGGCGATGAACTCCTCGTTGGTGGTGAGCCCGTCGCGGTCGGTGTCCATCACGAAGATGCTCACCGCGTCATGCACCTTGCGCGGCGCGTCGGACATGCCTTTGCCACGGTGAATCGCTTCCTGGGTTGCCTGATGGGCCTTCAAGGCGCCGTATTCCTCCGGCTCCAGCATACCGTTGCCGTTCGCGTCGAACTTCTTGAAGCCGCCGTTGCGTTTCTTCTTCAACTCGTCGAGCGAAATGAAGCCGTCCTTGTCGAAATCGTAGTTCGACAGGAAATGCTCCGGGAAGGTATCGGCACTGGCCATAGCGGGAATGGCAAGGGCAAGACCCGCGGCGAGGAAGGTGAGGTTGCGTGGTTTCATGGGGGAGCCTCCAGAAGTTGACAGAAACACTCAGAGTTTACGATCCGCCGCCGCCTGCCGCAAGCTTTGCCGGATGCGCCAGCCGATCCATGCCTGCACCAGCGCCATCACCTCATAGACCGCCAGCACCGAAGCGCGGCCCTGGGCCAGCCATGCGCCGGCCCCCATCTTCCACAGCATGAACGGCGGGGTGACGATCAGCGTGGCGAGCGGCAGGATCACCAGCCAGACCGCGCCGCGCGGGCGGTTGCGCATGAACCAAAGACCAAAGCCGGTCATCACCACTGCGGGCACCGCGCCATGGGTGATGGCGCCGGGGTGAAGATAGCCCGCGCCCACCCAGACGAGCTTGACCAGCAGGTAACAAAGCCCCAGCGCGATCCAGACTTGAAGAGAAGTGTTGGCCTTGCCATCCATGGTCGCCTCCCTGACCGGCAGGTATCGGAATCATCCTAACCCTGGGGCCGGGTCGTGACGAGATAAATCTGAGGTTTTTTGTCAGGTACGTTGCGTCAGCACGGTCCGCAGGTGCTCAGGCCGCGACGATCAGCACCACCGCCCAGTAATGCGCCGCAGCAGCGGCCAGAACATGGCCGTGCCAGATCGCGGTGGCATATTTCATTGCACCGTGATGAAAGACGGTGCCCAGGGTGTAGGTGATCCCGCCGGCGAAGATCAGGATCGTGGCTGCGGGTGGCAGCGACCGGACCATCGGCCAGACCGCCAGCGCTCCCAGCCAGCCCTGGGCGAGATACAGCGCGAAGCCGAGGCGCGGCCAGCGGTGAAACCACGCCAGTTTCAGCACGATGCCGAAGGCGGCGAGGCTCCAGGCGGCCGCGGCCAGCGCCACTCCGCGCCCGCCACCGAGGCCGATGATCGCCATCGGCGTATAGGTTCCGGCGATCATCAGATAGATCGCCGCATGGTCGAAACGCCGCAAGACCTGACGGATGCGCGTGTGAAACGTCATGTTGTAGGCCGCCGAAAGCGCGAAAGTGGCGACCAGCCCGACAACATAGGGAATGAGCGGCCAGACCCGGTCGGCAGGCACCGCCATGATCGCCCAGGTGAGCAGCGCCGCGGTGCCGGCGGCGGCAAAAACCACACCCAGCACATGCACCGCCCCGTCGGCGATCTGTTCGGCCATGCTGAGTTCGGGCGCGCGGCGCACGGACATGGGCCCTTCCTCCCTGTGCTCCAGCCTCCCTGCGCTTCAGGATACCAGCCGCCCACCAGACCCGCCACCCGGAAGCGGCCGCCCCGGGTGGTCAGATGCTTTGCAAAAGCCCGCGCTCAGCCCTTTGCCGCTTCCAGCGCCGCAATGATCGGCGAGAAATCGCCCGCCTTCAGCGAGGCCCCGCCCACCAGCGCACCATCGACATTCGCAACGCCGAAAATCTCCGCCGCATTGGAAGGCTTCACCGAGCCGCCATAAAGCACCCGGATCTTGTCGCCTTCCGCGCCATACCGCGCCACCAGCCGCGCGCGGATGAAGTCGTGCACCTCGGTGATCTGTTCGATGGTCGGGATCTTGCCGGTGCCGATCGCCCAGATCGGCTCATAGGCCAGCACCGCATTGGCGCCGGTCAGCCCCTCGGGCAGCGAGCCCGCGAGCTGGGCCCCGATCACCTCGAGCGTCTCGCCGGCCTCGCGCTGCGCGAGGCTCTCGCCAAGGCAGATCACCGCCGTCAGCCCGGCGCCAAGCGCGGCCTTGGCCTTGGCACAGACATCGGCATCGGTCTCGCCATGGTCGGCGCGGCGCTCCGAATGGCCGACGATCACCGCGCTGGCGCCCGCGTCCACCAGCATCGCGGTGGAAATGTCGCCGGTATGGGCGCCCTTCTCGGCGGCATGGCAATCCTGTCCGCCCACGGCCACCGCAGACCCTTCCGCCGCCGCCGCCATACGGGCCACCAGCGTGGCGGGGGGGCAGATCAGCACGTCGACCCTGGGGTCGCCATGCGCCGCCTTCAGCGCCTCGATCTCACCGAGCGAAGCGCCCGTGCCGTTCATCTTCCAGTTGCCTGCCGCAAGTCCACGCCGCATCCCGGCCTCCTTTGGTTGACCATCCGCCGCGAGCCTAGCGCGAAAGGGGGCCGGGGCAAGAAAAATCCTCTCCCCCGAAGCCCAAACCCCGTGCGTGCCCTTTTTCTTGGGGAAAATACTCCCCGGGGGGGGGGTGGTGGGGGGCTGGCCCCCCCAAAGACAGCGAGGCTTGGGGGGCTGACAGCGCTGTTGACCGTGCCCGCTCTGCTCCGCCCGCGCCCCCGTCAGCGGATCAGCCGCGGACGCACCCGCAATCGCGGCAGCCCGGCCGTCGGCAGATGCCGGTTCAGCCGCCGGTTCACCAGCCCGAAACCGCCGATCACCGCGAGCGTCAGCAGGATGAAATAGAAGGCGAGGATCGGGTAGGGGATGAAGGGGTTGAAGGTCTTGTCGGCGAAATAGCTCGCATAATAGAGCGCATCCCCCTTCTGGCCGCGCGTGGGGAAGCCCGAGAAGAACACCAGCGTGGTGGCGTGGAACAGGAAGATCGCCTCGTTGGTATAGGCCGGCCAGGCGAGGCGCAGCATCGTCGGCCAGGTGATCCGGCGGAACCGGTGCCAGCCGGTGAGCCCGTAGGCGTCGGCCGCCTCCACATCGCCCTGGGGGATCGACTTCAGCGCGCCGTGGAAGATCTCGGCGGAATAGGCGGCGGTGTTGAGAAACAGCACGATCCCCGCCCCGAGCCAGGCCGAGGAAAAGGCGCTGAACGCCGGATTTGCCGATTTCAGCGACAGAAAGGCGAAATAGGCGAAGAAGAACTGGATGAACAGTGGCGAGCCGCGAAACAGGAAGATGAACCATTCCGAGGGCTTGCGCAGCAGCCGGTGCCGCGAGCCCTTGCCGAGCGCCACCGCCGTGGCGAGGAAGAAGCCGAAGGCCAGCGCCACCACCCCGAACCAGAGGTTCCAGATCATCCCCGAGCCGATCAGGGTAAACTGCTGGCACAGGGTGAAATCGGAGCGCGGCAGCAACCGTTCGCCGATGCCGATGGAGCGCAGCCCGTAATCCGCGATGGTTTGCACGCAGCTCATCCGACCACCTTCACCATGTTTCCGCCCACCGTGGCCTGGCCGCGGCTGAGCCGCGCCATCAGCCGGTCGAGCACCTTTTCACTGACCCAGGTGAGCAGGAGGTAGAACACCAGCAGCGCGCCGAAATAATACATCCGCCAGTCGCCATGCGGATAGGCCGAGAATTTCGCCGTCTTGGTGGCGCCGAGGTCACGCGCCCAGTAGACGATGTCTTCGATGCCGAGCAGGAACAGCAAGGGCGTCGCCTTGATCAGGATCATCCACAGATTGCCCAGCCCCGGCAGCGCATAGACCCACATCTGCGGCACCAGAATGCGCCAGAAGGCCTGGGTGTGGCTCATGCCATAGGCCTCGGCGGTTTCCATCTGGGCATGTGGCACCGCGCGCATGGCGCCGTAAAGCACCTGGGCGGTGAAGGCGCCGTAGACGATTGCAAAGGTCAGCACCGCGAGAAAGAAGCCATAACTCTCGTGAACCCATTCGGGCGCGCTGTTGAGCGGCAGCTTGGCCGCGGGGCAGACGAGGAAATCATTGCCCTGGCGCACCGGGTCGGTCCAGTCGGAACACAAAACCCGGTGGCGGGCATATTCGAAGGCCTGATCGAGGGCGATCACGAAGAACATGAAAAACGCGATGTCGGGCACGCCGCGGACGATCGAACTGTAGGCCTTGCCCAGCAGCGACAGCGGCCAGATCCGCGACCGCGCCGCCGCCGCCCCGGTGAAGCCGAACAGCAGCGCAACCGGCACCACCACCGCGAGCAGCAGCAGCACGATGCCGAAAGACGCGTAGAATTTCAGATGCTTGCCGGTGGTGAGGTAGCACGACAGCCAGTCGAACCCGCTGAGCGTTGCCGGGTCGGCGCAATAGTCAAACATCAGGCCACATTTTGGTCCGTCTCGTTGATGGGGCCGCGCCCCGCTCGCGCTTCTCCGCAGAGGCAGGGAGCGCGCGCGGCAAATGCACGGCCCCGCCCGTCCGGGCGCGCGCAGGCAGCGGGGGGCAAGGGCAGGGCGCCCGCGCGCGCCCCGCCCGTCTCCCGGGGATCAGAACGGTTCGCCGACGCCGTATTCTTCGATCAGGGCGTTCAGGCTGCCGTCGTCCTTCATCGACTGGATCGCCGCGTCGAACTTTTCCTTCAGCTCGGTGTCGCTCTGGCGCAGCCCCATGCCGACCCCGCCGCCGATCAGCACCGAACCGACCTCGACCAGCTCGCCGCCGCTCTCGGCCACGATCGGGTCGAGAAACGACTTTTCGGCCAGCACCGCATCGGCCTCTCCGGCGCGTACGGCGGCAACGCATTCTTCAAAAGTCGCGAACTCGACCAGCGCGCCATGGTTCTCGGTGATATAGGCGGCCTGGATGGTGTTGATCTGCCCCGCGATCACGCCATTTGCCACATCCACGTCAGCGGACAGCGCCACATAGGACGACGGGTCCGGTTGGGTGTAGCCCTGGGTGAAGGCAATGGCCTCTTCCCGCTCGGGGGTGATCGACATGCCCGCCATGATCGTGTCGTAATTGCCCGACACCAGGTTGGGGATGATCGAATCCCAGTCATTGGTGACCCATTCGCACTCGAGCCCGGCGCGCTTGCAAAGCTCGTCGCCCAGCACCCGCTCGAAACCCGCGACCTCGCCGTCGTCGTCGATGAAGTTCCACGGAGGATAGGCGCCCTCGGTGCCCATCCGCACGGTCTCGGCCGCGGCGGCGCCAGCGGTCAGCGCCAGCACGGCGCTCAGGATCAGTTTGGTCATGTTACCCCCTCCGGTCAGGTCTTTCGGCCCCGTTGACTGCGGGGCGGCTGAGGAAGGGTGCTGTGCTTTTTCGCGGATTTCAAGACAAAGCTTGGGTTTTGCCGGTGATGGCGGGCGGATTTGCCCCAGAGCTCGAACAATGCCGCCCCCGCGCCCCGGAGTGTCGCCCCGGAGTATCGCCCGGTTCGGCGGCTGGTGAGGCGGCTGGTGAGGCGGATCAGGTCAGGCGGGTGCGGAATGCGACAGGAAGCCTTTCAGCCGCTCGGTCCGCGGCGCGCCGAACAGCTGGTCGGGGTGGCCCTGTTCCTCGACCCTGCCCAGATGCAGGAAGATCACATGGTCGGCCACATCGGCGGCAAGGCGCATGTCATGGGTGACGATCACCATGGTGCGGCCCTCGGTGGCGAGATCCTTGATCACCCGGATCACCTCCTGTTCGAGTTCCGGGTCGAGCGCCGAGGTGGGCTCGTCGAACAGCAGCGCCCGCGGCTCCATGCACAGCGCCCGCGCGATCGCCGCGCGCTGCTGCTGGCCGCCGGACAACTGCGCCGGATAGGCGCCGGCCTTGTCGCCGATCCCCACCTTTTCGAGATATTTGAGCGCCGCTTCGCGCACCTCGGCCTTGTCGCGTTTCAGCACCGAAACCGGGGCCTCCATCACGTTTTCGAGGATCGTCATGTGCGCCCACAGGTTGAACTGCTGGAACACCATGGACAGGTTGGTGCGGATCCGGGTGACCTGGGCGCGGTCCGCCGGATGGCGGGCGGCCCCCTTGCCGCGCCAGGCGATCGGTTCGCCCTCGAAATAGATCTCCCCCTGCTGGCTGTCTTCGAGCAGATTGGCGCAGCGCAGAAGCGTCGACTTGCCCGAGCCTGACGAGCCGATCAGCGCCACCACATGGCCGCGCGGCGCAACGAGGTCGACGCCCTTGAGCACTTCGAGATTGCCATAGGCCTTGTGCAGGTCATGGATCTGGATGACGGGCGGTTCGGTCACGGTGTCGCGATCTGGCGCGGTCTGGTCTGGCACAGGCATTTCCCCTTTGGTCCCCGGGGAGTAGGGCGCAAAAGACGGGCGCTGGCAAGGGTGAAACGCAAGCGATGCGCCCGCCTTTTCGGCGAAGGGCCGCGGGTTTGCCGGGGAAAGGCGGGGTAAAGGCGGGTCGGAACGGCGTGGGGGCGGGCGTCAGCCGGGGGTGACGCGCAGCCGGGCGCTGTTCGATTCGCGGTCGCTTACCCCCAGAAACCGCGCCACCATCCGCATCAGCGCGTCTTCTTCACCCGACCGGCTGCCGTCGGCCATCACCACCGCCCAGGCGCTTTCGACCACGCCGGTGCGTTCTTCGAGCGGCACCGCCTCCTTGATGGCGCGGGTGAAGCGCACGGTGTCGGGGGCCTGCGCCTCCAGCGCTTCGGCCTCGGTGAGCAGCGTTGCCACCGCGCCCGGGCTCAGCCGGTAGCGCTCCGCCACGATCCGCTCGATGGTCTCTACCTCGGCGCGGGCATAATCGTGGTCCGAACGCGCGATCCGCACCAGAAGCGCGGTGAGCGCGAGGCGGGCGTCGGTATCGGCGAGCGGTTCCGGGGCGGGGGCGAGCAGGGCGTTGAGCAGACGGTCGAACATGGGATGTGATATAGGACGGATCGGCGCTTCTGCCAATCACGCCCCCGTGTGGTCAGGGTTGGTGTGGTCGGGTTGAAGGGGGCGGTCACTCGCCCGGCTGTGGCCCGTCATAGCCGCCGATGATGATCAGATCGCCCGTGGCCACCGGGTCGCGCAGACGTTTTGCGGTCTGGTACTCCGGGCTGTGATAGCAGGCTTCCGCGGCCTCGAGGCTGGGAAACTCGATCACCACATTGCGGCTGCGGGCGCTGCCTTCGGCGGCGGTGTACGGGCCGCCCCGGACGATGAAGCGCGCGCCGAACCGGGCGAAGGCCCGGGCATTGGCGGCGACATAGCGGCTGTAAACCTCCTCGTCGCGCACATCCATCCGGGCGACCCAGTAGCCCTTCACCGTGGCCGTGGCAGTGGCCGCGCCCGGCGCGGGCACATCATCCGGTACGTCGTTTGGACCGATCCCGAAGGCCGCCGCGATCTCTGCAAGGAACTGCCGTTCGCTGTCGTGCAGGGCGCGGTCGGCCATGGCGACATCCCGAAGCGCGCCGAGCAATGCCGCGCGTTCCGCCTGAGGCGTATGCGCCTGCACCGCGCGGGTCAGCGCATCGGTTTCCGGCGCGCCGGCCTCGATCTTCTCGGCGCGGGCGCGCAGTTTCATCGCGTCGACCGGGCTCAGCCCCCAGGTCCGGACGACGATCCGGTCGATCTCGGCAATCTCTTCGAAAACGTAGCTGGAATCGGCCCGGGCGATGCGCACCAGAAGGGCGACAATGGCGCAGCGGGTGTCGAATTCGGGGTCGGGCGCGGGGGCGGCATGGCCGGACAGGCGGGAGATGAGGCTGTTGAACATGGGGGGAGGCCTGATGGGGTTTCGTGTCTGAAACGGGAATTGCGGGAGCGCGCGGGCGGGGCTGCCCCCGCCCGGCCCGCGACCGGGGCTAGGGGTGCGGCGCCGCTGGCGGCGGCGGTGCCGGTTTGCGCCGCTTCAGCCAGCCCTTGCCTGCCGGTCCGGCGGGGCCGTACCATTCCTCGTTGCGGGTCGCGAACATGGTCGCGGCCAGCGCGGCAAAGGCGAGGCTCGACCCCGCGATCAGCGCGTAATCGGTGGAGTTCAGGATCAGATACAGCACCGCATAGAGCACCACCAGCATCAGCCCCAGCACCCAGCTGCGCCTGCCCAGTTTCAGCCCGAACAGGGCAAACAGGGTCAACAGCACCACCACCGCCCCCGAGGCCAGCAGATAGGCCGGGCCGAAGCCGATCTGTTCGGCATAGGACAGCATCAACAGGGTGAAGATCGCCTGCGCCAGACCGATCAGGATGTATTGCACCGGATGCACCGGGCGTTCGCGCGCGCCTTCGATCAACAGCACGGTCAGGAAGGTCAGCGCCACGAACAGGATGCCGTAATACGATGCACGCCAGGCCTTCTGGTAGAAATCGTTCGGCTGGTAGAACCCCACCCCGAAGTCGGTATTCTCGCGGGCACGGGGCATATAGTCGTCCCGCGCCACCTGCGGCAGGTTGCGCGCCAGATGCGGGATGGTCCAGGTGGCGGTGAAGCCCTGTTCGGAAATCTCCGACCCGTCGGGCAGGAAGGCGCCCTGGAAGCTCGGGTCGGGCCAGTCGCTCTGCATCTCGACCCGCGTGTTGCGGCCCACGGCGGCGATCTGAAGCTCTTCCGCCCCGTTCAGCCCAAGGCTCAGATGCAGCCCCCCAAGGGCGCGCGGATCGCCCAGCGCGGCCTCGATGCCCGGCCCGGAAGGGCTTGGTTCCAGTGCCAGATCGCCGGTCTCCGCCCGCAACACCGCCTCGCCGCGCAGCGCGTGGTTCGACGTCACCTCCACGAGCAGACGGGCCTGATCCCAGAGGATTTCCTCGTTGTCCACCAGCGCCCCCGCGGCCCGGTCCAGCGGGAAGGTCATGTCCATCTCCACCTGCGCCTGATAGACCGGCACCTGAAAGATCCCGCGGTGGCGGATCTGCGTGGCGCTGGTCAGCCGGGTGTCGAACCGGTCGGGGAACATGTAGACAGGCTCACGGCTCTTGATCTCGGTGGTCTCATGGACTTCCTTGACCGGCTGCCCGCTTTGCTCATGGACCATCACCCGCCCGGTCGCGGGGTCGATCACGTCACGGGTCACTGTCACCCGGACTTCTTCCTGCACCGGCAGCACCAGCAGCGGACCGGAGATCAGCTGCCGCCCGCCCCATTCCCGGCCGACGTTGTAGACGGTCTGATCCGAATAGCTGCGCCGCGAACTGACGATTTCCGAGACCATCAGCAGCGGGATGAACATCAGCAGGGTCAGAAGACCCACGATCAGAAAGCGCATGCCGGGGGAGCGCATCATCGGGAAACCTCTCGAATTGTCCGGCACCAGCCTAGGCCCGCCCGGCATCGGGGGCAAGTGTGGCTTCTGCGACCGGCTGGGCATTGCCCTTGCCGGCCGTTGCGGGGCCGTTGCGGGCTGGCAGGCCCGGTGGCGCAAGCAGCCCAATCCGCGCCGGGGGGCTGAATTCACACCCCTTTTGGCGTCACCCCCGGGCCCTGTAGCCCCGGCGGCTCAGACCAGCGTTTGACGGTGGCACCAGCGGCCCGGCTCCGCACCCGGCGCCCTGTAGCCCCGGCGGCTCAGACCAGCCGTTCGGCGGCTTTCGCGGCGCGGATGAAATCGGCGAACAATGGCGCCGGCGCGAAGGGTTTGGACTTCAGCTCCGGGTGGTACTGCACGCCGATGAACCACGGGTGGTCCTTCCATTCGACGATCTCGGGCAGGCGCCCGTCGGGCGACATGCCGGAAAACACCAGCCCCGCCGCTTCCAGCGCCTCGCGATAGGTCATGTCGACCTCGTAGCGGTGGCGGTGGCGTTCCTCGATGCTTTCGGCGCCGTAGATCGCGCGCACTTTCGAGCCCTCGGCGAGTTTCGCGGTATAGGCGCCGAGGCGCATGGTGCCGCCCTTCTTGGCGGAGCTGTCGCGCTTTTCGGTGTAATTGCCGCGGACCCATTCCTTGAGCAGATAGACGATCGGGGTGAAGCGTTTGTGCCCGGCCTCGTGGTCGAATTCCTCGGAGCCGGCATCCTCTATGCCCAGCACATGGCGCGCCGCCTCGACCACCGCGAGCTGCATGCCGAGGCAGATGCCGAGATAGGGCACGCCCTTTTCGCGGGCGAATTGCGCGGCGCGGATCTTGCCCTCGGTGCCGCGTTCGCCGAAGCCGCCGGGCACGAGGATGCCGTGGAACCCGGCGAGATGGGGGGCGGGGTCTTCGGTCTCGAAAATCTCCGCATCGACCCATTCGACCTTCACCCGCGTGCGGTTGGCGAGACCGCCATGGGTCAGCGCTTCCTTGATCGACTTGTAGGCGTCTTCCAGCTGCACATATTTGCCGACGATGGCGATCCTCACCTCGCCCTCGGCGTGGGTGAGCCGGTCTTCCACATCCTGCCAGCGCGAGAGGTCGGGTTTCGGCGCCGGGGAGATGCGGAAGGCGTCGAGCACCGCCTGGTCGAGCCCGACCTTGTGAAACGCCATCGGCGCCTCGTAGATCGAGCCGAGATCATAGGCCGGGATCACCGCCTCCTTGCGGACATTGCAGAACAGCGCGATCTTGGCGCGTTCCTTGTCAGGCAGCGGGTGTTCGGAGCGGGTGACCAGCACGTCGGGGGCGATGCCGATGGAGCGCAGCTCCTTCACCGAATGCTGGGTCGGCTTGGTCTTGAGCTCACCGGAGGTGGCAAGATACGGCAGAAGCGTGAGATGCATGAAGATGCACTGGCCGCGGGGGCGTTCCTGGGCGAACTGGCGGATCGCCTCGAAGAACGGCAGGGCCTCGATGTCGCCGACGGTACCGCCGATCTCGCAGAGCATGAAATCGACCTCGTCGTCGCCGATGGCGATCCAGTCCTTGATCTCGTTGGTGACATGGGGGATCACCTGGATGGTCTTGCCGAGGTAATCGCCGCGGCGCTCCTTCTCCAGCACATTGGTGTAGATCCGCCCCGAGGAGACCGAGTCGGTCCGGCGCGCCGCCACCCCGGTGAAACGCTCGTAATGGCCGAGGTCGAGGTCGGTTTCGGCGCCGTCATCGGTGACGAAGACCTCGCCATGCTCGAAGGGCGACATGGTGCCGGGGTCGACGTTGAGATAGGGGTCGAGTTTTCTGAGCCGCACCGAGAAGCCGCGGGCTTGCAGGAGCGCGCCGAGCGCGGCGGCGGTCAGCCCCTTGCCGAGGGAGGAAACCACCCCGCCGGTGATGAAGATGTAACGTGCCATGTCGGTGCTGCCCCCCCCCCGCGTGAATACCTCCGCGATGCCCCGCCGCGGCCGGTTTGCCATGTTTGCCTGATGCGCCGCCTGCTGTCCGTCCGGTGCCTGTCTTGCCTGGTGCCTGTCTGGTGCCTGTCTGCGCTGCGCGACGCGCTGCGAACCGGGTCGCCAGCGCCCTGTCACAGACCCCTTTCCACGGGGCCCGAGCTTTAGCCGATTCCCCGCCGCAGCGCAATACGGCGGACGCGGCGGTGCGGGGGGTTTCCCTTGTTTATCATGCGGTTACGAGGTAACAGCGGGGCAGATAGCCGGCCCGGCGGCGCGACTTGCCCCGGGCCTTCTGTCGTGCTGGCCGCGCGCTATTCGGCGCGCGGCGGGGCCACCGGGGCTTCGTCCGAGCCTTCGGATTGCGGCGCTTCCGGGGCCACAGGTGCCGCCGGGGCCTCCGGTGCGGTGCCTTCGGTCTGCGGGGCGGTCTCTCCGGTCCCTCCGCTCTCTCCGGTCTGCGGCACCAGATCGTCGATCCCGGGCAGCGCCGGGGCGTCGGGGACAGGTGCGTCGCCGGCGGTGCCCGGCGCGTCAACCCGGTCGATCACCGAGCGTTCGGCGGCGTTGCGCGCCGAGACGATGGTCATCGCCAGCGCCATGCCGAGAAAGGCGATGCCGAGCACCCAGGTGACCTTGCTGAGTGCCGAGGCGGCGCCGCGCGCGGTCATCACCCCGCCGCCGCCGCCAATGCCGAGCCCGCCCCCTTCGGAGCGTTGCAGAAGCACGACAGCGATCAGCGCGAGCGCGAGGATCAGCAGGATGACAAGCAGAACGTTTTCCATATGGACCTCGGGGGCGCGTGACACTCGATGGGGCTATCTAGGGGCAATGGCGCGGCCCCGCAACCCCCAAGCTTCGGGATCGGCGGGCAGGGGCGCGCCGGTACCGCCCGCCCGGGCCCTCCCGGGGTCAGTCGTCGTCGGCATCGTCGACATCGTATTGCCCCGACAGGGCGCGGCGGACGAAGGACCAGTTGAGCCCGATGCCCAGCACCAGCGACACCGCGAAAACCCCGATCCAGAGGTTGAGGTCGGGGTCGGCGAGCGACAGCCAGCCCATGTCCCAGAGCACCCAGATGAGCGCCGCCACCACCGCCGTTACCAGCAGGATGCCGAAGGGGCCGATCGAATGCAGCGTGGCGCGGATGTAGATCACATAGGCGATGAACAGCAACAGCCCCAGCAGCACCACCAGCGGCAACCGGGTTGCGGCATTGGCACTGGCCCAGTGGGCATAGTTCCACGAGGTCGGGTTGAAAGTGGCGGCCACCAGCACGAAGGCGGCGAGCCAGCGCAGGACGAAGCCCATGGCATTCTCCGGTTTGTTTGCCCAGTTGCCGCCTTTGTCGCGGAAACCGCACGCCCTGTCCAGCCGTGCGCGCCCCCCGTGCAGCCCCGTGCCGGCCCCGTCCGGCAGGCCCGGCGAATTGCGGTTCCCCCGGCGCGGGCGCTCCGCTATACCACTCCCGTTTGACCGCCTGATGAGCCGGAGGAGCGAAATGGCCAACGTTGTCGTCGTGGGCGCCCAGTGGGGCGACGAGGGGAAGGGCAAGCTGGTGGACTGGCTGTCGGAACGCGCCGACGTGGTCTGCCGTTTCCAGGGCGGACACAATGCCGGCCACACCCTCGTGATTGATGGCGAAGTCTACAAGCTCAACGCGCTGCCCTCCGGTGTGGTGCGCGGCGGCAAGCTCAGCGTCATCGGCAACGGCGTGGTGCTCGACCCGTGGAACCTGCTCAAGGAGATCGGGGCGATCACCGCGCGCGGCATCGCGGTCACGCCGGACAATCTGCTGATCGCGGAAAACACCCCGCTGATCCTGCCCTATCACGGCGAGCTTGACCGGGCGCGTGAGGCGGCGGCGGCAACGGGCACCCGGATCGGCACCACCGGGCGCGGCATCGGCCCCTGCTATGAAGACAAGGTCGGCCGCCGGGTGATCCGCGTCGCCGATCTCGCCGACCGGGCGACGCTGGACGCGCGCATCGACCGGGCGCTGGTGCATCACGACGCGTTGCGCTCCGGCCTCGGCCTGCCGCCGGTGGACAAACAGGCGCTGATCGAAAAGCTCGACGAGATCGCGCCGAAGATCCTCAGCTTCGCCGCGCCGGTCTGGAGGGTGCTGGCAGAAAAGCGCAGGGCGGGCAGACGCATCCTGTTCGAAGGCGCGCAGGGCGCGCTGCTCGACGTGGATTTCGGCTCGTACCCCTTTGTCACCTCGTCAAACGTGGTGGCGGGCCAGGCCGCGGCGGGCACCGGCACCGGCCCCGGCGGCATCGACTACGTGCTGGGGATCGTCAAGGCCTATACCACCCGGGTGGGCGAAGGGCCGTTCCCCACCGAGCTGTTCGACGCCGACGGCCAGCGCCTCGGCGAGCGCGGCCATGAATTCGGCACCACCACCGGGCGCAAACGCCGCTGCGGCTGGTTCGACGCGGTGCTGGTGCGCCAGAGCTGCACGATCAGCGGAATCAACGGCATCTGCCTGACCAAGCTCGACGTGCTCGACGGGTTCGAAACGCTGAAGATCTGCACCGGCTACGAACTCGACGGCGAGCGGCTCGACTATCTGCCCACCGCCACCGACCGTCAGGCCCGCGTCACCCCGGTCTATGAGGAAATGCCGGGCTGGTCCGGCTCTACCAAAGGAGCGCGCAGCTGGGCCGAGCTTCCGGCGGAAGCGATCAAATATGTCCGCCGGGTGGAAGAACTGATCGGCTGCCCGGTGGCGCTGCTCTCCACCAGCCCGGAACGCGACGACACGATCCTGGTCACCGACCCCTTCGCCGATTGAGCCCTGGCCGGGCGGCGTCGGGAAGAAACGCAGGGCAGGGAGGCCTGGCAGATGAAATTCAGAACGCGCAAACGGCTGGCACTGCTGGTGCTGGTGGTGGGGGTGCCGGTCTATGCGATCACCGCCGCCATCCTGCTGAGCTTCGTGCAGGGCCTGCCGAAACTCGTCGAACTGGCGCTCTATGTCTTTGTCGGGGTGGCCTGGATCTTCCCGCTGAAACCGCTGTTTCTGGGCGTCGGCCGCGCCGATCCGGACGAGACCCCGCGCGCGCCGGCGCCCGAAAACACAGCGCCCGAAAACACGGCGCCCGAAAACACGGCGCCTGACAACGGAAAGGCGCCCCGCTAAAGGGCGCCTTCCGGGTTCCGGACCGGCCCTGCTCCGGGCCGGCAGCCTCAGGCGTTGGCGTCGTAGAACTGGCTGGCCTGCGACAGCGCGAAGCTGCCGCGGCGGATCTTGCTGAGCTTGCCGTCGCCGATCAGCCGGGCGAAGGCGTCCAGCACCGCTTCGCGCCCAAGCCCCGGGCCGGACTGGCTCATGAGTTGCAGTATTTCCAGACGATTGACCGAGGCGCGGCCCACTTCCTGGGTGATATAGGCGACACCCGCCTCGACCAGATCTTCCGCGCTGTCGGCACCGGGAAGGCGTTCGAGATAGGCTTCGAACCCCGGCACCAGCAGAGCAACCGATTCGTGAAGATCCCCGGCTTCCTCCACGTCGTGGCTGGCCTGCGGCCCGGGCGCGACGGCGAGGTTCGACTTGACCACGCGGCGCGGGCGTACCGGGCTGGCTGCGCGGGCCGGACGGGCCGGACGGGCCGGGCGCGTCGGTTTGACCGGACCGGCGGGGTGCGCGGCATGGCTTTCGTCGTCTTCGCCGGCTTCGTCGATGCGCTGTTCCGATACCAGCACCAGCGGCGCGAGACGGCGGACGTTGCGCTCGGCCTTGGCCTTGTCCTTGTCCTTGGTCCTGGCGGTCTCCGCCGGGCGGCGCGGGCGCACCACACGGGCGAGGTCGCGGCGGTATTCGTCCTGCGGCTCTTCCGTGTCATCGAGGTCGTCATCGTCGTCGATATGGGCATCGCGGTCGGCGCGGGTGGCCAGAACGGCGCGCTTGAGGTGCTGGATCGCCGAATGGCGGCGCGAGGCTTCGCCGCTCTCGAGCTGCGAGTTGGTCTTTTCCAGAAGCCGGTCGACGGAGGTGTCGGTATCCGACATGTCGTTGTCGTCGAAGGCCGTGCGCGAGGGGCTGCGGCGGGGTTCGACCCGTGTGCTGCCGGGAGCCTCTTCGGGCTGGAGCGGCAGCGGCCGGCGCGGTGCTTTTGCGTGGGTTTCGGGGGCTGTTTCCGGCTCGTTTTCCCCGGTATCGCCGAAACTGCCGGAGACCGCCACGTCATCCCCGAGCGGCAGGATTTCGTCCTGCGGTGCCGCGGCGGGCGGATGCGTTTCGGCGCTGGCCTTGCGGTCGGCCTTGCGGTCGGCCCTGGCACGCAACACCCGGGCCTCGCGGTCGATCTCGGCCAGTTCGGCGGCAAGATCGGCCTCGTCTTCTTCCGACAGGGTGCTTTCGCCCGGGACCGTGAACGCGGAGTCTTCGTCTTCCTCCAGCTCATCTGCCCAGGTCTCTTCTTCCCTGCCGCCGGCAGCCGGGGTCAGGGCATCCAGCGCGCCTTCGACCGGCTCCACACGCTCCACAGACGGCTCTTGCGGCGCGTCATCGGCGTCCGGGGCGTGATGTCCGAAGGTGTCCAGCAGGGAGCCGAGTTCTGAGGGGTCGATGTCAGCCGGATCGTCGTCTTCGGTCCAGCCATCGGTCATGATGGTCGTGGCGGGCGCGTGCAAGGGTGCGGCGGGGTGTTCGGACTCGTAGCCTTCCTCCGGCTCGTCCTCGGCCTCGGCAATGATCGCCTCTTCGAGCACGTCCTCATAATCGTCGGAATCGTCGGATTCGGCAAAGAACGCGGCGACCGGGTCTTCGGTCGGGGCGGTCCCGTCATCCGGTTCCCCGTCATGCGGCCGGGTTGCGTTTTCGACCCTGTTGCGCAGGCGCAGGAGCTTCGAGACCACCGAGTTGGCATCCGCCTCGGCCGATGCCGCGACCTCGGCGGCGGCAGCAGCGGCGATGCGGCGGGCCTCTTCCTGCTCCGACCGGCGCGCGGCTTTCGCCGCGTCTTCTTCGGCCCGCCTGGCGACCGCCTCGGCCTCTTCCTTCCCGGCACGGGCCTTTTCCGCGGCGGCTTCTTCCTTGGCGGCGAGACGTGCAGCTTCTTCCTCTGCGGCGCGGCGTGCAGCTTCTTCCTCTGCGGCGCGGCGTGCAGCTTCTTCCTCCGCGGCGAGGCGTGCGGCTTCTTGCTCTGCGGCGAGGCGTTCGGCTTCTTGCTCTGCGGCGATGCGTGCAGCCTCTTCCTCGGCGGCGCGGCGTGCGGCTTCTTCCTCCGCGGCGCGGCGTGCGGCTTCTTCTTCAGCAGCGAGGCGTTCGGCTTCTTCCTTGGCGGCGATGCGTGCGGCTTCTTCCTCCGCGGCGCGGCGTGCAGCTTCTTCCTTGGCGGCGAGGCGTGCGGCTTCTTCCTCCGCGGCGATGCGTGCAGCCTCTTCCTCTGCGGCGAGGCGCGCGGCTTCTTCTTCAGCAGCGAGGCGTGCAGCTTCTTCCTCGGCGGCGATGCGCGCGGCTTCTTGCTCTGCGGCGCGGCGTTCGGCCTCTTCCTCTTCGGCGCGGCGTGCAGCCTCTTCCTCTGCGGCGATGCGTGCGGCTTCTTCCTCTGCGGCCCGGTCTTCCCTGCCGGTGGCGTCTTCTGCCTGTGGCGGCAGCGCGGCACCCGGGATTGCCGCTGGCAGCACATCGGGCGCGGCCTCGGCCTGGCGCAGAATCACACCGTTTTCGCTCACCTGTGCCTCGACCCGGCGCTGAACTTCGCGTTCGGCAATCCGGTGCAATGCTTCAGCGTCCGGGGTCGGCGGCTCGGCGCCGAAGTAGCGGTCGTCAGCCGCAAGATCGCGGAAGTATTCGGCGATGGATTTCATCGTCGAAAATGGATCGTCGAATCCTTCCAGCGTACAGCTGAAGGTTCCGTATGATACCGTCAGGATCCGGTTCGTATTCACCATGCCTCGTCGCCTTCTCCCCCGATCCAGCAACAATCGGTCTAACATGACGCCGCCCAGAAATTTGCACAAAACCACGAAAAGTAGGGTGTATTTCAATGGCGGGATTAAGGAACGTTTCCAATCAGGATACAATCTGCCGTATGGAACCGCAATTTGCACCATTTTCCGATAAAGTGACGCTGCTGGGCGGAGGGCCGCTTCCGCCCGGGATCGTTTCCGAACTGCTCGAACTGGCCCCGAATCTGGTGGCCTGCGACGGGGCGGCGGCGCGTGCCCTCGCACTGGGGCTCCGGCCGGCGCGGGTGGTGGGCGACCTCGATTCGCTCGATGAGCAGACCCGCGCGGGCCTCGACCCGGCCCGCGTTTTCCGCATCCCCGAGCAGGAAAGCACCGATTTCGACAAGGCGCTGAGAACCACCGACGCGCCGCTGATCCTTGGAGCGGGCTTCATGGGGCGCCGCCTCGACCACGAACTGGCCTGCTACAACGCGCTGGTCCGCCGCCCGGAAAGGCGCTGCATCCTCGTCGGCGAACACGACATCTGCTTCCACGCTGCCGGAAGGCTGCGGCTGGCGCTGGCGCCCGGCACCAGGGTGTCGCTGTTTCCGATGGCCGAACTGGCGGTCACCACCCGGGGCCTCGAATGGGAGCTCGACCGGCTGGTGCTGGCACCCTGGGGGCGGGTCGGCACGTCAAACCGCGCGGTGCGGCAGACGGTGGAAATCCGGCCCGAGGCGACGGGGCTTCTGGTGATCCTCCCGAGGGTGGCGTTGCGGGCGGCGATTGCGGCTTTCGGCTGAGGCTTTGGATACGGCTTTGCCGGTCCGGCGGCTTCGGCGCGGGGCGCGCGGACCTGGCCGCCAACGCCCCGGGGCAAGCCGTGCCGCCGCGCCGTGCCGGACCGGCGCCCGGGAAATGCCACATGGCTCAGGGGCCCTTGGCCCGCGGGCTTTGACCGGGGGCCAACCGGCGCGGGCCCTGTCCTCCTGTTGCCGTCCGTTTCGTCTGGCTGCTTCGCCCGGCTGTGGCGGCAGGACCGGGGCCCGGCCTTGCGCGGGCCGGATTTTGCCCGGCAGTCCACTCTTGCGGTATGGCATTGGTCCGGTAGTCCATTAGTCCGGAATACCGGACTAATGAAAACCCGATTTTACCATTATATGACAAGAGCTTACGATGCCCGAGCGCGGCGTTGGCAGGCCGTGTCAACCGGTTGTCAGGTCTGCGCCCCGGTTCGTGCGGTCCCGGTCTGCGGGCGGTGCTCTGCCGCCGCTGCGGGATTTCCCTCGCAAGCCGCCGGTCTTGCCCCTATAAACCGCTTTCGAGCATGCCGTGCAAACCGCCGACCGGGTTTGCGCTGCCCGGCATGCGAAACAGAACCACAGGGCCGGGGCGCGACCTGTTCTGGCTGCTGACTTAGGGAGACTGGGATGTCCGGCAATCTTTCCCCAATGGAGACCGCCAGGTTCGTGGCCGCGAAACGCGCGGTGGATTTCGTCGAGGACAAGATGCGCGTCGGTCTCGGCACCGGCTCCACCGCCGCCTGGATGGTGCGGTCGCTGGGCGAGCGGGTGCGCGAAGAAGGGCTGAGACTCAAGGGCGTGCCCACCTCGTCGCGCACCGCCGAGCTTGCGGCCCGGGTGGGGATCAGCGTGGTCAGCCTCGACGAGGCGCGCTGGCTCGATCTCACCATTGACGGTGCCGACGAGTTCGACGCCGGTCTCAACCTGATCAAGGGCGGGGGCGGCGCATTGTTGCAGGAAAAGATCGTCGCCACCGCCTCCGACACCATGGTGGTCATCGCCGACCCGTCGAAACGTGTCGAACATCTCGGCGCCTTCCCGCTGCCGGTGGAAGTGGTGCCCTTCGGCTGGCAGACCACCAGGGCGCTGATCGAGGAGGCGCTCGACGCCACCGATGTGCTTGGCACCGGCAGCGCGCTGCGGATGTCCGGCGACGCCCCCTTCGTCACCGACGAGGGCAACCACATTCTCGATCTGCACCTTCAGCGAATCGGCGATGCCCGCAAGCTGGCGCTGATGCTCAACCAGATCCCGGGCGTGGTCGAGAACGGGCTGTTCGTCGACATCTGCGACCGGGTGGTGATCGGCAATCCCGACGGGCGTGTCGAGGTGTTCGACATCAACGACGGCACCACCGAGGAAAGCCGGATCGACTTCGCCGAAGACGACAACATCTTCTCGGACCTCTGAACCCGGCAACGCCAGTCCGGGGGCGCGGGGGCGCGGGAGCGGGCAGGGCGGTACGGTTCAGCCGGTTGGCCGCCGGACGGGGCCCGTCCGCGGTTGGCAACGGTGGCTGGCGAACCGGCCCCGGCGCTTTCGTCGCGCGGTCTGCCTTGCCCCCGCTGTTGGCGGCGGGCCTGCGGGTCCGCCGAAGACCGCTGCCGGATCGCGGTGCGGCGCGGGCTGTGCCGGCGGCGGTGCGCGGCGGTGCGCGACGGTGCGCGACGGTGCGCGACAAGGGCGCCGAACCGCCCCCGACACGATCCCGAGATGCCAGGAGGGCCGGTGGGAAGGTCTTGAAATGCCGCAGGCGGCTTCCAACCTTGCAGATCATGGACCTCAGCCCGCACCGCGCCCCTATCGCCAACTTTGCCCTGCCGATTCTGGCGCTGAACGTGCTGTTTGTTGCAGGCTTGCCCGGGGACAAAACGCCAAAACTGTTTCTGGCCGGAATGCCGGCTGCGCTGCTCGAGGCTGAGAAAACCCTCGGCATCGCGCTTCTGGCGCTGAGCTTCGCTCTGCCCTTCCGCAGCAACCGCACCGGCTGGATGCTGTTTACCGTCGGAACGCTTGCCTGGATGGCCGCCTGGGGATGGCAGATTATCGCCCCGGACAGCATGGGCGCGCGGTCGGCCATCGGCTTTACCGCCCCTGCCTGGACCGCGGGGATCTGGATCGCAGGGCTCGGGTTTCTCGCCCGGCCACCGGTGTTTTCACCGCACCGCGCCTGGCTGCAAACATGGTGGGGCCTCGCCATCGGCTTCTTCGCAACCCATGTCGCCCACGCGGCTCTGGTCTGGACGCGGCTCTGAAGCGGGCGCCACTGCTCCCACGAGAGCACGCCCGGGGTCATTTGCAGTCACGCCACCTGCTCTGTCGTTTGGTTTTCACATGTCGAAATGCGCAAAACCGGGACACGATCTGCGGGGCAAACTCCAAGACCGGCGGTTTCGGTTTCCTGCATGCACCCGCCCCGCAGCCGCAGCCGCCAAACCGGGCGCGGCCTCAGGGCGCTGCCCCCGCGCCCGCGCCTTTTCCTGGTTCAAATACCCAAACCACGGCGCCGCCGCCTTCATGGCGCCCGCCGCAGGGCGCGGGCTCAGCCGAGTCGTGCCTTCACCAGCGGGCCAACGGTGCCGAAATCCATCCGGCCGGTATATTTGCCCTTGAGCTCGCCCATGACCCGCCCCATGTCGCGGATCGTCTCGGCGCCGACCGCGGCCACCGCCGCCTCGATCGCGGCTTCCACCTCTTCGCCCGACAGGGGCCTGGGCAGAAATTCCTCGATGATCCCGACTTCCGCGCGTTCCTTTTCGGCAAGCTCGAGCCGCCCGCCCTCCTCGTAGACCCGCGCGCTCTCCTGGCGCTGTTTCACCATCTTGCCGAGAATTGCCAGGATCTCGTCATCGGTCACCTGCGCCTCCTCGCCTTCACCGCGCTTGGCGATGTCGCGATCCTTGATCGCGGCGGTGATCAGCCGGAGGGTCGAGAGGCGCGCGGCCTCCTTCTGTTTCATCGCGGTCTTCAGGGCGTCGTTCAGCCGGGTGCGCATGTCCATCGGTCAGGCCTCGGAAGTTGCTGTCGGAGCCCCGCCTTACCCGCTCGGGGGCGCGCGCACAAGCGTGCCCTTCGCCCTGGCGCTCATCCCTTCGCCGGCAAGGCCGCGATCGCACCGCTTGACCCTCCCCCCCGGCGCTCTTAGAAAACCGCCAGTCTGGCCATCCGGGGGGAAGCAGATGCCGCACAGCAAATCGCCCAAACCGACCGCCTGTCTTGCGCTCGCAGATGGCACGGTGTTCACCGGCACAGGCTTCGGGGCCGTGGGCGAAACCACGGCGGAGCTCTGCTTCAACACCGCGATGACCGGTTATCAGGAAATCATGACCGATCCCTCCTATGCAGGTCAGGTGGTGACCTTCACCTTTCCCCATATCGGCAACACCGGGGTGACCCCGGAGGATGACGAGGCCGGCGAAGCGGTGGCCGGGGGCATGGTGGTGAAATGGGATCCGACGGCGCCCTCGAACTGGCGCGCCACCGAAGCGCTGACCGGCTGGCTCGCCGGACAGGGCCGCATCGGCATCGGCGGTGTCGACACCCGCCGTCTTACCCGTGCGATCCGCCATCAGGGCGCGCCGCATGTGGCGCTGGCGCATGACCCGGAGGGGAATTTCGACATCGAGGCGCTGGTCGCCAGGGCCCGCGCCTTCCCGGGGCTGGTCGGGCTCGACCTCGCCAAAGAGGTCACCTGCCGCGCCCCCTACCGCTGGGACGAGATGCGCTGGGCCTGGCCTGACGGCTGTCCGCGTCTCGACCGGCCGAAACACAGGGTGGTGGCGATCGACTATGGCGCCAAGCGCAACATCCTGCGCGCGCTGGCCTCGGCCGGCTGCGATGTGACCGTCCTGCCCGCCACCGCCACCGCGGAAGAAATCAGGGCGCTGAACCCCGACGGCGTGTTCCTCTCCAACGGCCCGGGCGACCCGGCCGCCACCGGCGAATATGCGGTGCCGATGATCCGGGGCTTGCTCGAGGATGAAGAACTGCCGCTCTTCGGCATCTGCCTCGGCCACCAGATGCTCGCCCTCGCGCTCGGGGCGAAAACGGTCAAGATGAGCCACGGCCACCACGGCGCCAACCACCCGGTGAAGGACCACACCACCGGCAAGGTCGAAATCACCTCGATGAACCACGGCTTCACCGTCGACAGCCAGTCGCTCCCCGAAGGCGTGACCGAGACCCATGTGAGCCTGTTCGATGGCACCAACTGCGGCATTGCGTTGAAAGACCGCCCGGTCTTCTCGGTGCAATACCACCCGGAGGCGAGCCCGGGGCCGATGGACAGCTTCTATCTGTTCGAGCGTTTCGCCGCCGCGATGGCGGCGCGCGGTCGGACGGCCCGGCCCGCGTAAAGGCGCCGAGCCGGAAACCCGGGCCCCCCCCGGCGGCCTCGTCGACCCCAGGGATCTGGCGGCCCCGGCGGCCCCGGGGATCCGGACGGGCGCGGAAACCGGGCCACGCCATGGTGGACAGCGCCCGCGCCCGCCACTAAACCCCCCACAAACGCCACGCGCGCCCCGCGCGGCCTACAGACACACCGGAACAAGACCCATGGCCAGCCTGAACGACATCCGCTCCACTTTCCTCGGCTTTTTCGAAAGAAACGGCCACCGCGTCGTCGACAGCTCGCCGCTGGTGCCGCGCAACGACCCGACGCTGATGTTCACCAATTCCGGCATGGTCCAGTTCAAGAACCTGTTCACCGGGATCGAACACCGCGATTACGTCCGCGCCACCACCTCGCAGAAATGCGTCCGCGCCGGCGGCAAGCACAACGACCTCGACAACGTCGGCTATACCGCCCGCCACCACACCTTCTTCGAGATGCTCGGCAATTTCTCCTTCGGCGATTACTTCAAGGCCGATGCGATCCCCTTCGCCTGGGAGCTGATCACCCGCGATTTCGGCATCGACCCGGCGAAGCTGCTCACCACCGTCTACCACACCGACGACGAGGCCTTCGAGATCTGGAAGAAGGTCGGTGTGCCCGAAGACCGGATCATCCGCATCGCGACCCATGACAATTTCTGGCAGATGGGCCCCACCGGCCCCTGCGGCCCCTGCACCGAAATCTTCTACGACCACGGCGAACACATCCCGGGCGGCCCCCCGGGCAGCCCGGAGGAAGACGGCGACCGGTTCATCGAGATCTGGAACATCGTGTTCATGCAGAACGAGCAGTTCGAGGATGGCACGATGGTGCCGCTCGAGATGCAGTCGATCGACACCGGCATGGGGCTCGAGCGGATCGGCGCGCTGCTTCAGGGCAGCCATGACAATTACGACACCGACCTGTTCCGGGCGCTGATCGAGGCCTCGGCCCATGTGACCAGTTCCGAGCCCTATGGCGCCGACAATGTCCACCACCGGGTGATCGCCGACCATCTGCGCTCGACCTCCTTCCTGATGGCCGACGGGGTGATGCCCTCGAACGAGGGCCGCGGCTATGTGCTGCGCCGGATCATGCGCCGCGCCATGCGCCATGCCCATCTGGCGGGCGCGAAAGACCCGGTGATGCACCGGCTGGTGCCGGAGCTGGTCCGCCAGATGGGGCAGGCCTATCCCGAACTCGGCCGGGCTCAGGCGCTGATCGAGGAAACCCTGCTCACCGAAGAGACCCGCTTCAAGGCCACGCTCGACCGCGGCCTTCGCCTGCTCGACGAGGCGCTGGACGAGCTCCCCGAAGGCGCCGATCTGCCGGGCGAGACCGCGTTCAAGCTTTATGATACCTACGGCTTCCCGCTCGACCTCACCCAGGACGCGCTGCGCGAGAAGGCCCGCGGGGTCGACACCGCGGGCTTCGACGCCGCCATGGCCGAGCAGAAGGCCAAGGCCCGCGCCGCCTGGGCCGGGTCCGGCGAGGCGGCCGATGCGGCGATCTGGTTCGACATCGCCGAGGACAAGGGCACCACCGAGTTTCTCGGCTACGACACCGAGAAGGCCGAGGGCCAGGTTCTGGCGCTGGTCAAGGACGGCGCCCTTGTCGACGCCGCCACCAAAGGCACGACGGTGCAGATCGTCGTCAACCAGACGCCGTTCTATGCCGAGGCCGGCGGTCAGGTGGGCGATACCGGCTTCATCAGGACCGCGACCGGCGAGGCGAAAGTGACCGATACGAAGAAGGTCGCCGAGGTGTTTCTGCATCTGGCCGAGGTGGTCGAGGGGCAGATCGAGGCGGGGCAGGGGGCGGAACTGGTGGTCGACCATCTGCGCCGGACCGCGATCCGCGCCAACCATTCCGCCACCCATCTGCTCAACGAGGCGCTGCGTCAGGAGCTTGGCGAGCACGTCGCCCAGCGCGGCTCGCTCAACGCCCCCGACCGGCTGCGTTTCGACTTTTCGCACAACAAGGCGCTGACGCCCCGGCAGCTCGAAAACATCGCCATGGAGGTCAACGCCTATATCCGCCAGAACGCCCCCGTCGAGACCCGGGTGATGACCCCGGAGGCGGCGCGCGAGATCGGGGCGCAGGCGCTGTTCGGCGAGAAATACGGCGACGAGGTCCGGGTGGTGTCGATGGGCGTGGCGCCCACCGGCAAGGGCACCGGCGGCGAGACCTATTCGATCGAGCTTTGCGGCGGCACCCATGTGACGCGCACCGGCGACATTGGCCTGTTCGTGCTGCTCGGCGACAGCGCTTCGGCGGCCGGGGTGCGGCGGGTCGAGGCGCTGACCGGCAAGGCGGCCTTCGCCTATCTGGAAGGCGAAGCGCGCCGGGTGGCGGCGCTTGCGGGGCTGCTGAAGGCGCAGCCGGGCGATCTGGTCGACCGGGTGAGGGCGCTGATGGAGGAGCGCAAGGCGCTGGAGGCGGAGGTGACGCATCTGCGCCGCGAACTGGCGCTCTCCGGCGGGGCCAAGGAGGCGGCGAAGCCGAAGGAGATCGGCGGGGTGGCGTTCCTCGCGCAGGTGCTCACGGGCGTCTCCGGCAAGGATCTGCCGCCGCTGATCGACGAGCACAAGGCCGCGATGGGCTCGGGCGCGGTGCTGCTGATCGCCGACACCGGCGGCAAGGCGGCGGTGGCCGCGGGGGTGACCGACGATCTGACCGGGCGGCTCTCGGCGGTCGACATGGTGCGCGCCGCGGTGGCGGAGCTTGGCGGCAAGGGCGGCGGCGGACGGCCCGACATGGCCCAGGGCGGCGGCAAGGATGTTTCCGCGGCCGGGGCCGCGGTGGACGCAGTAGAAGCGCTGCTGCGCGGCTGATCCGCTGCCCGGGAAGGAGCGGCGCGGCATGCGCCGCCGCCGGCGGGTGGGGCAATACCCTGCTTGTGCCGGATGCCGGAGCCGGCAAGCCGCCTCCGTCAGGCGGAAACGGGCAAAAGGTGCAGGGGGGCCCACGGGCAGGGGTCATCCCGTGCGGCCGGACGCTCAGGGCCGCTCTCGTTCAGGTCCGGGCGGTTCGGGCCGCTCTCGTTGGGGCCGCGCGTTCCGACCTGGGCGGTTCAGGCCCGGTCTCGTTCCGACCCGGGCGCTCAGGCCCGCTCTCGTTCAGACCTTCGTTCCGACCCGGGCGTTCAGGCGCCGCGGCGGAACTGCGACGGGGTGCGGCCGGTGTGCTGGGTGAAGGCGCGGGTGAAATAAGCGGGCGAGGCAAAGCCCAGCGCCGCGGCAATATCCTTCACTGGCATATGCGTCTCGGTCAGCAGGCGGCGGGCCTCGTAATGCACCCGGTCGGCGAGGATCGCCGAGGCGGGCCGCCCGCAGGCCTTGTTGCAGACCCGGCTGAGATGGGTCGGCGTGACCCCGAGCGCGGCGGCATAGTCGCGCACCGTCTTCGAGGAATGAAACTCCTTTTCCACCAGCGCGGTAAAGGCGGCGGCGAGCCGGGTGGTGGCGTCTTCCTTCTGCTCCTCGACCTCATGGGTCTGAAGCTGGCGCTCGATCCACACCGACAGCAGCCCGGCATGGCTCATCAGCGCCCGGTCGGAGGCGGTGGAGCCGCCGTTTTCAAGCTCGTACTGGATCGCCTCGATCAGCCGGTTGAGCTCGATATGCTGTTCGGGATCGGTGAGGCGCAGGTGCACCGGCTCTTCCGGCAGATCGAGCTGCTCCTCGATCCCGGCGGGGAACACCACGATCACCCCGGCGACGGATGACGACATCTCGAAGCCGTGCATGGTGCCGGCGGGCACGAAGATGGCGTTATGCGCGGTATAGCCGTTGGTGCGGCCGTTGACGGTGATCCGTCCCTGGCCGCGGGTGAACCACAGCAGCACCGGCGCGCCGTAGCTGCGCATGGCTTCGGTGCGCCACCGCCCGCCCCTGGCCAGGCGGCCGAGCGGCAGGACACGGAACGGAGAAGTGAATTCGGTGACGCGAGACATGACTACGGTGCTTGGGCTACGGTGCTTGGTTAAGGTGCTTGCGGTGGTGTTTGTGGTGGTGCCTGGTCTGAAAAATCTGCGAGTGCCCTTCCCGGATAGTCGATTCTCCGAAAACTGTCGCTTGACTTGTCCACATGGCGAACGGCTTTTCTGTGGATAAGCTGTGATCTGGCGGAACTGTCGCCCGATAGACACGTATCCGGCCAAAAACAGACATCTGACCCGCCGGAACCGCTTCAGCCACGGAATGCCGGTCACAAAACCGGCTGTTGCATGAACCGACCCGGGGCGCAGAGCCACCGTGCTGCGAAAACGTTCGAATCAGACTATCCCCCTATATGCAAAATATTTTAGACACCGAATCCCGCCTCGACAACATTCCAGTCGCGCATCCTGCCGCGAAACCAGGTTCTCTGCCGCTTCGCGTAGCGCCGGGAGGCGGTGATCGCGCGGGTCCGGGCGGTCTCAAGGTCGGTTTCGCCCCGCAGATATGCGATCAGGTCGCGCGCGCCGATGGCCTTGGCGGAAGGAAGCGCCGGCGACCAGCCGGGCAGATTGGCGCGGGCTTCCTCGAGCGCGCCGGCGGCGAGCATGGCATCGAAACGCGCGGCGATCCGGGCGTTGAGCCAGTCGCGCCCGGCGGCGACCAGCAACGGCTGGGCCCGGGCGAGCGGCAGGAGCGGCGGGGGCGTGTCGTCCTGCCAGGCGGCGAGCCCGCGCCCGGTGCTGCGCTGCACCTCCCAGGCGCGCTGGACCCGGGCGGGGTTCAGCCGGTCGATCCGGGCGGCGGTGGCGGGGTCGAGTTCGGCCAGCAGGGCGGCGCGGCCCTCACCGGCCATGCGCGCATCGGCTTCGGCGCGCACCTGCGGCGGGGTCGGCGGGATCCCGGCAAGCCCTGTGGTGAGAGCCGAGAAGAACAGCCCCGTTCCGCCGACGATGATCGGACGCGCCGGCCCGGCGAGCAGCGGAGCAACCTCCCGCAGCCAGTGGCCCACCGAATAGGCGGCGTCGCCCGGGACATGCCCGTAAAGCGCATGCGGCGCCTGCGCCTCCTCGTCGGGCGAAGGCCGGGCGGTGAGAATGCGCCAGTTGGCGAAGACCTGAAGCGCGTCGGCATTGACGACGGTGCCGCCCTGGCGGGCGGCGATGGCGAGCGCCAGCGCCGACTTGCCGCTGGCGGTGGGCCCGGCGATCAGCACCGGGCGGTCGGGGGTGAGGGTAGTCAGGATCCTGTCCATGGCCCGCAGGATGGTCTGGCCGGGCGGCGGGTGCAAGCGGCGCAAGGGGGCGGTGACCGGCAGCGGACATGATTGGACCGTACTCCCAAGCCTCAAACGGACGGCTCACCAACCCGGGCCGGCCGGCCCCGAGGTCAAGCATGTGGGCGAGATACAGCAGCTTTTGTAGCACAAGATCGGGATCCCTGCCGCGCAGGTCCCAGATCGTCTTTGCCGCTCTCATTGTGCTTATGGTCTACACCTGTTCGTTTCGAAGATAGCACATGTTTCCCGGATTTGCACCTTGGCGCTCGTTCGAATGGTTTTGGCAGCCTTTGATGGCCGGACCCTACAAGTCGTTGCATTCCCCGGCAGCGGGGGCATGCTTCACCGACCGGATGAACCCATCCTTCACTTGGAATTCAACCACCACACCAACATTTGGATAGGTCGCCGACTGGATGCACTTCCCGCGCACCTGCATGGCGCTGGTGTCGCGCAGATCCTCGAAATTGGTCTGCCACCTCGCATCGTCGTGAGAGTAGGGTTTGGTGATGATATTGCCGATCATCTTGGCGTTGATTTCAAATTCGAGCCCCGTCCCGACCATGCATTCCGGATCATCGAATGTCAGTGTCCGCGTGTTGGCTTTGATGGAATGGAGATAGGTGTCCGGGGCTGAGCTCTGGTGATACCAGCACTTGTCGCCGTTTTCGTTGTAAATGAAGCCCTTGGCTGGGTGGTCCGCGTTTGCTCCCGTCGCGATGATCATGGTCAGCGCGGCTATCGTCAGTTTCTTCATAGGTTTCCCTGCGTTTTGCCTGCGATGTTCCGGACACAGCCTGAGCACGTCAAGGATTCGCTGAAACCTTGCCGGCCGGGTGGCCTCACGGCACGGGGCGCGCGGTCTGGCGGCAGAAGGCTCCATTTGTCCGCAAGACCGGTCTTCCAACAGGCCGCACAGGCACCGGTTCCCCTCATCTGCACAGGCTTCTGACCCTCTTTCGGCCAAACAACGGGGGAACAGGCCATGGTGCGTTCGGGAGCCGGGCGATGAAAGCCTCATTCCGCCGCGTCGCAACCCGCGACGGGAAACATCACCCGGCTTCATGGCGATGATCAAGGATGATCAAGCTGGCACCGTTCAGACCATGGATCGGGTTTCATGAGGCGTGATCGGAAGATGTCTGGCGCCCCCTGCCAATCATCCCCAACGAGGGCGGTTGCGGCACCGGGAAGGTTTCGCATCCGGCCGGGGCCGTCACTTCCGGCGGCCGCTGCGCCGCGATGCACCGGAACCCTGCATCGCCCCCGGACAACCGGTGTTTGCCTGCGACACCACCGCCGGGCGGGCTCATTTGAGCGACGGCACCCCGCCTGCCGGGGGTGTCAGCGTTTCGTCGAACTTGACCGACTCGCCGCAGCCGCAGGCCTCGACCACATTGGGGTTGTGAAACTCGAAGCCGGATTCGAGCAGCGAGGTCTTGTAGTCGATCTCGGTGCCGAACAGGAACATCTGTGCCATCGGCGCGATCATCACCCGGGCGCCATCCTGTTCGACCACCTCGTCGGCCGGGTCGATCTCGGTCACATAGTCCATGGTGTATTCCATCCCCGCGCAGCCCCCTTTCCTGACCCCGATGCGCAGCCCCTTGCAGTCGTCGCGCGACATCAGCCGGGCGATCTGTGCCGCGGCCGCGGGGGTGAGGGTGACGGCCTGTTTGCCGGGGATCGAAAACATCGGGCGCACTCCTGGCGGTTCCTGCACGGCCCGGGGGCTGCCGGGCTCACATGCCTTAACCTAGTCGCTCGGGCATTTCCGCTCAAGAGCCGCCCCGGCGCTCACCCGGGCCTCACATGAAGCCAAGCTCCAGCCGGGCGTCGTCCGACATCATGTCCATGCCCCAGGGCGGATCCCAGGTGATCTCGACATTGACCTGCGAGACCCCGGGCACCGTCCCGATCGCCTCCTGCAACCAGCCCGGCATGTCGCCCGCAACCGGGCAGCCCGGTGCGGTCAGCGTCATGATCACGCTCACCACGCCCGCGTCGTCGATCTCGATCGTGTAGACCAGCCCGAGGTCGAAGATATTGACCGGGATTTCCGGGTCATAGACCGTGCGACAGGCCTCGACCACCTGATCGTAGAGCGGATGGTCGATTGTCGAGGACTTTATGATCGGAACGCCCTCCAGATACGGGGTTTCGGTGGTCATCGCGCCGCTCCCATCTGGCTGTGGTTAAACCTGAGCGTTCATATAAGGATCGGCCCGGTGCTGTCCAGACCCGTCCCCGTCCCGGAGCGGGACGGGCTCCGGGCGGGGAAAGCTGCGGGGTGCAATGCGCAAGCGCTCTTGCCGGGGCCGGGCTTTTGCGCCAAACCCGGCCGGAACCGGCGGGACCGGACCGGGCATGCGATGTGTCTGCGAGGGAACCGCGATCCGCCGCAACCGGGGGCCGACATGACCGACCGCTTCTCTTTTGCGCTTCAGGCAACCGATGGCGCCGCGCGTACCGGGGTGATCTCGACGCCGCGTGGCAAGATCCGCACCCCCGCCTTCATGCCGGTCGGCACCGCGGCCACGGTGAAGGCGATGATGCCCGAGAGCGTGGCGGCGACGGGGGCCGACATCCTGCTCGGCAACACCTACCACCTGATGCTGCGCCCCGGGGCCGAACGGGTGGCGCGGCTGGGCGGGCTGCACCGGTTCATGAACTGGGCGGGGCCGATCCTCACCGATTCCGGCGGGTTTCAGGTGATGAGCCTCGCGGAACTGCGCAAGCTGACCGAAAACGGCGTGACCTTCCGCAGCCATATCGACGGCGCGCGCCATGAACTGACGCCGGAACGCTCGATGGAAATCCAGAAGCTGCTCGGCTCCGACATCGTCATGGCCTTCGATGAATGCCCGGCGCTGCCGGCGGCGGAGGAGGTGGTCGAACATTCCATGCGGCTCAGCATGCGCTGGGCGGCGCGGTCGCGTGAGGCCTTCGGCGACCGGCCGGGGCATGCGCTGTTCGGCATCCAGCAGGGCGGGGTGACGCAGGCCTTGCGCGCCGAAAGCGCCGGGGCGCTGCGTGCGATCGGGTTTGACGGCTATGCCATCGGCGGGCTCGCGGTGGGCGAGGGGCAGGAGGCGATGTTCGGGGTGCTCGATTATGCGCCGGGGATGCTGCCCGAGGACCGTCCGCGCTATCTCATGGGGGTGGGCAAGCCGGACGATATTCTCGGCGCGGTGAAGCGCGGCGTGGACATGATGGATTGCGTGCTGCCGTCGCGTTCCGGGCGGACCGGACAGGCCTGGACGCGGCGCGGTCAGGTCAACATCAAGAATGCCCGCCATGCCGACGACCCGCGCCCGCTCGACGAGCACTGCACCTGTCCGGCCTGTCGGAACTATTCGCGCGCCTATCTGCATCATGTCTTCCGCGCCAGGGAGATCATTTCGTCGATGCTGCTGACCTGGCACAATCTGCATTACTATCAGGAACTTATGAGCGGCATGCGGGAGGCGATCGCAACGGGGCGGTTTGCCGCCTTTGAAGCCGGGTTCCACCGGGCGCGCGCCGAGGGGGATATCGAGCCGCTGTAGCCGGCCCCCGGCGCCGCGCCGGCGCCGCGCCGGCGCCTCACCCCCAGCGCCGGGCCGGCGCCTCACCCCCCCCCGGCGCCGCACCGGCGCCTCACCCCCAGCGCCGGGCCGGTATCTCAGCTCTCGGCGCGTACGACCCGCATGATAAACACCGTGCCGGGGGTTTCGTCCTGACTGAACAGCGGATCAACGGGTTTGCCTTCGACGTCGAGATACAGCATGAAGCCCGGGCCGCCGAAGGGGCGGGACGCGGTAAACCTGTTATCGCCCGCGACCTCCCATTGCGGTTCCCAGTCGAGGTAGTGTTTCATCGCCGAACTGACCGAGACCCAGCCGACGTCGACCGGGCCAAGTCCGGCAAAGGACAATGCCGCCACGTTTTCGGCGATGATGCCACCGGCGAGATGGCGCGGAATGCGCAGGATTTCGATGCCGTCCGGGGTCATGCCGCTCTGAAACCCGGGCACCCCGGCAAAGGCGCCGATGAACGACCCCTCGCGCGCGAGCTGTCCGAGCAGGGCAGGGACGATCTTCGCGGGAAGAAATTTGTCGATCCCGGCCTCGCCCGTCGGCTCCCCGGACGGCCCGTCGGGCTGAGGTGAAACGGGGGGCGGGGCAGTTTCGGGCGCTTTTGCTTTGGCGCGGTGGCGGGCAAAGTTGAACATGTGGATCCTGTCTTTGGCGCTTTGGGATCGCTGAAGCATGGATCGCAACAATGTCGGAACTTTGACTGAAACCGGACGATTTCAACTGCCTGTCAGGGTGGGCGACGGCCTGTTGTGATGTCAGGCCCAATACAGGCTTGCGGTGCGGGCTTGCGGTGCGGGGCTTTGCTTGCGGTCTTGCGGTCGGGGGCCTGCCCGGTGCGCGCGGGGCTTTTGCCGGGCCCGCAGCGCTGCCCGCACCTCCCCGGGCCTGCCGCTCTACCCGGCAAGGGTCCGCACCCGCGGGGGGCTGCCGCTCCCCGGGTGCCGTCCGCGCCCCCGTTGCACCCGGAGGTGTCCCGGGGCTCAGGACGCCTGCCGCCAGCTTCGCGCGCTCCCGGGCGCCCTGCCGTCATCGCTGTCATCGCTGTCATCGCGTTCGGTGCTTTCGGTGCTGTCAGCCGCGTCACGCGCCGCATCCGCCCGCCATTCGGCGAAGGCTGTCTGCACGGTGTCGGCTTTGGCGCAGGCCGTGGGCACAGTGCGGTCTGCCTGCTCCCCGGCGGTCTCCCCGGCGGTGCGGTGTTCGATACTGGCGAGGCGGCGGTCGAGCAGCCGGCCGGGGGAATCGTCGAGCCAGGCGAGAACCGCGGTGCCGAGCGCCATCTGCGGGAAGGTGTGGCTGAACAGAACCAGCCTCCGGTCGCCCAGATCCGCAAAGAAAATCTCGCTCATGCCGGCCTGGGTCACGCCATGCCGGGTTTCTTCGCGGGCGCTGAGGCGGATGTGAAAGGGCGGGTCGGCTTCGAGAATGTGCAGGCTGGTGACACGGGCGGCATCGCGGCAGCCTCGGGAGACGGGCTGCCCCGGGCCGGGGGCTGAGGCGTGGGCTGAAGCCGGGGCTGTGCTGGCGCCCTCCACCGCCGCGCAATCGGGATCGCCACAGCGCGGCCCCGTGCCGGGAGCAGGCACCAGCCCGTACCACAACCGGAAAATGTCGGCCCGGGATCCGGCGCGGACCTTGAAACGGGGTGCGGTGAGGACGGGACCGGGCAGGCTCAGGAGCCCGTACCTGAGCCAGCGGGCAATCCCGGCCAGACAGATCCAGGCGGCAAGGGCGGTCAGCGGGTCGTCGCCGGCGCCAGGCCCGGGCCGGTTGCCGGGCAGGGCGGGCGCCAGCAGGAGCAGTGCAAGCCAGGCCATCGCCCCGGCTTCGGCAAGGCTGCGCGCCCGGGGAAAGGCGAGCGCGAGCGCGGCGGATGCCAGGCCGGCAAGCGGCACGAAAACCCATCCGGGCAGGCCGCCGGGCGCGCCCGCAACCGCCACGCCAAGGGTGCACAGCGCCATCACCAGCGAAATCCGGCGGCGTTCGCGCGAGACTCGGCGCAGCAGTTGCACGGGCATGGCACCCCTCGTTCGTTCGATTCATGTTCCTGATATGCCCCGAACAGTTAAGGTCCGGTTTCCCCCTGCACAAAATCTGCCTTCCGCGGTGCATTTCCCGCCGGAAACCCGGCAAAACCGGCCCCCGGAGCCGCTCCCCCCTTGCCGCGGGGCGCCGCTGGGGGCAGAATGCCGCGCGGGCGAGCGGTTGAAACCCGGGTGGGCGCACCCCACTTGTCATCCGCGAAGAAAGGAGCGGGCCTGTGCCGCCAGAGAGGGGCCGGGCTGGCTGCCAGCACGAGGAAATACGAATGACCGAGCAAACCCCCGAGCAAATCCCCACGTCGCATCCGGTGCTTCCGCTCCGCGACATCGTGGTGTTTCCGCATATGATCGTGCCGCTTTTTGTCGGCCGCGAGAAGAGCGTGAAGGCGCTCGAGGAGGTCATGGCGGACGACAGGCAGATCCTGCTGGCCAGTCAGATCGACCCCGGGCTCGACAATCCCGACACCGATGCGATCTACCGTGTCGGCGTGCTGGCCAATGTGCTGCAATTGCTGAAATTGCCCGACGGTACGGTGAAGGTGCTGGTCGAGGGCCAGCGCCGGGTGAAGATCACCGACTTCATCGACAATCCGCGGTTTTTCGAGGCCCATGCGGTGGTGCTCGAGGAGGCCCTGGGCGATCCGGCGAGCGCCGAGGCGCTGACGCGCTCGGTCAACGAGGAATTCGAGCGTTACGCGAAGGTCAAGAAGAACATCCCCGAAGAAGCGCTGGCGGCGGTCTCCGAGACCCATGAGCCGGCGCGGCTGGCCGATCTCGTGGCCGGTCATCTCGGCGTCGAGGTGGGCCAGAAACAGGAATTGCTGGAAACCCTCGTGGTCGCCGAGCGGCTGGAGAAGGTCTACGGGCTGATGCAGGGCGAAATGTCGGTGCTTCAGGTCGAAAAGAAGATCAAGACCCGCGTGAAGAGCCAGATGGAGCGGACCCAGCGCGAATACTACCTCAACGAACAGATGAAGGCGATCCAGAAGGAACTCGGCGAAAACGACGAGGGCCAGAACGAGGTCGCCGAGTTGGAACGCAAGATCGCCGAGACCAAACTCTCCAGGGAGGCGCGCGAGAAGGCCGAGGGCGAGCTGAAGAAGCTCAGGAACATGTCGCCGATGTCGGCCGAAGCCACGGTGGTGCGCAATTACCTCGACTGGATGCTGTCGATCCCCTGGGGCAAGAAGACCCGGGTGAAGAAGGATCTGAACGCCGCGCAGAAGGTGCTCGATGCCGACCATTACGGGCTCGAAAAGGTCAAGGAACGCATCGTCGAATATCTCGCGGTGCAGCAGCGGTCGAAAAAGCTCAAGGGCCCGATCCTCTGCCTTGTTGGCCCGCCGGGTGTCGGCAAGACCTCGCTGGGCAAATCGGTGGCCCGCGCCACCGGGCGCGAATTCATCCGCATCTCGCTTGGCGGGGTGCGCGACGAGAGCGAAATCCGCGGCCACCGGCGCACCTATATCGGTTCGATGCCGGGCAAGATCATTCAGGCGCTGAAAAAGGCCAAGTCTACCAACCCGCTGATATTGCTCGATGAAATCGACAAGATGGGGCATGATTTCCGCGGCGACCCGGCCTCGGCCATGCTCGAGGTGCTCGACCCGGAGCAGAACAACACCTTCGTCGACCACTACCTCGAAGTGGAATACGACCTCTCCAACGTGATGTTCCTCACCACCGCCAACAGCTACACCATGCCCGGGCCGCTGCTCGACCGGATGGAGATCATCCCGCTCGCGGGCTACACCGAGGACGAAAAGCGCGAGATCGCCCGCCAGCATCTGATCGCCAAACAGGTGAAGAACCACGGGCTGAAGCCGGGTGAATTCGAGCTCACCGAAGAGGGGCTCACCGGCATCATCCGCTATTACACCCGCGAGGCCGGGGTGCGGAACCTCGAACGCGAGATCGCCAAATGCGCCCGCAAGGCGGTGACGCAGATCGTCCGCGGCGAGACCGACGCGGTCACCGTCACCAAAGAGGTGCTGGAAGACTTTCTGGGGGTGAAGAAATTCCGCTACGGCCTTGCCGAGAAGGAAGATCAGGTGGGCGTGGTCACCGGCCTCGCCTGGACCTCCGTGGGCGGCGATCTGCTCTCCATCGAGGCGCTCAGGCTGCCCGGCAAGGGCCGGATGAAGACCACTGGCAAGCTCGGCGAGGTGATGAAGGAATCGATCGACGCGGCCTCGTCCTTCGTGCGCTCGATCGCGCCCGAGATCGGCGTGAAGCCGCCGCGCTTCGAGAAATGGGACATCCACGTCCATGTGCCCGAAGGCGCGACGCCCAAGGACGGGCCCTCGGCGGGCATCGCCATGGTGACCTCCATCGTCTCGGTGCTGACGCAGATCCCGGTCCGCAAGGACATCGCCATGACCGGTGAAGTCACCCTGCGCGGCAATGTGCTGCCCATCGGGGGCCTGAAGGAGAAGCTGCTGGCGGCGCTGCGGGGCGGCATCGAGACGGTGCTGATCCCGGAGGAAAACGAGAAAGACCTCGCCGAGATCCCCGACAATGTGAAACAGGGGCTGACCATCGTGCCCGTCGGCCATGTGCGCGACGTGCTCGACCGCGCTCTGGTGCGCCAGCCCGAGCCGGTGGAATGGGACGAGGCCGCCGAGGAAGCCGCCGCGCTTGCCAGGGCGGGTGAGGCGGCCAAGGCCGCGCCGGTCGCCCACTGAGGCCCGGGCGGGGGGCTGCGTTGCCCGGCGGGGACGTGCAGGCCCCCCGGCTGTCGCCCGGGCGCGCCGATTGCCGCCTCCCGCCGCGCGCGGACTGCGGGCCATGACCCGCCACTGCAAGCTTCGGCAAAAAAGCCGCCCCGACAGGCCAAAGACCCCCTTGCAGACAACACCGGGGGGAGATACAAGCCGCGGGCGTCGGGTGATTAGCTCAGTGGTAGAGCGCTTCGTTCACATCGAAGATGTCGGGGGTTCAAATCCCTCATCACCCACCATCCCCCCTGCGGGTTAGACGAGTTGAGCGGGTCCGGCGGTTGGGGTGCAGGGGCCGTCCATGCTCTGGGCCAGTGTTGCCAGATGCCCCGGCGGCTTCGGCCCGCCCCCTTGCCACCGCCCCACCACCCCGTGCCACATGAGGAGCCCGCCATGTATCCCGAGCTGATCGTCATCCGTCACGGCCAGACCCGATGGAACCTCGAAGGCCGTTGGCAGGGCTGGCGCGATTCGCCGCTGACGGCGCGGGGCGAAGAGCAGGCCCGGGCGATGGCGGAGATCCTGAGCCGCGAGGGCATCACCGCCGCCACCCACAAGGCTTTCGTCAGCCCGCTGGGGCGCGCCCGGGCGACGGCGCGGCTGGTGCTGGGCGAGGACTGGGCCGCGACCCCCGACGACAGGCTGCGCGAGATCGGCGTCGGCGGCTGGGAGGGCTGGCTGGTCAGCGACATCGAAAAGGCCGCCGGTCAGCCGGACGATGCCGCCCCCTTCGCCTTTTACGACGCCGCCCCCGGCGGGGAGGGGATCCCCGCGCTGCATGACCGGGTGCGGGATTTCCTCGACAGCCTCACCGGCCCCTCGGTGCTGATCACCCACGGCATCTGCTCGCGGATGATCCGCACCCTCGCCACGGGCCGGACTCTCGACCGGTTCGACGAATTGCCGGGCGGGCAGGGGGTGGTGTTCCGGGTTCGCGACGGCGGCCACGAGATGCTCACCGCCTGAGGCCCTGACCGTCTGAGGTCGCGGCCCGCCTGAGACCGTTGCCCGCCGGTCCCTGACCCCGGGTCACGGCCTCCCGCGACAGCCCCGGTTGCAGCCGCCGCTACAGCCCCCGCTACAGCCCTTCGTGAAATTCCGCCATCAGGTGGCGCACCACCGACCGCAGGGCTTCGTCCACCGGCAAATCGGCCTCGATCGCATCGGCATAGACCCGGCGCTGGCGGTCGGCGGAATTGCCGTCCCGGATGATCTGCCGCGCACCCTCGACCTCGGCGACACAGCCGAGGGCCTCGGCGTCTTCATGCAGCAGGTCGATGAGCTCTTCCACAAGGTCAGAGAACGGCACCAGCGCGCGCTGGCCGAGGTCGATCAACCCGTTGTTGATGCCGTAGCGCATGGCGTGCCAGCGGTTTTCCTCAAGCAGGAAATTGTCGTAGATCCGCCAGCGGCGGTTTTGCGATTTCAGCCGCCACAGGAAGCGGGTGAGCGACTGGATCAGCGCCGCGAGGGTGAGCGTGGTGTCGATCCGGGGGCTGACGTCGCAGATCCGCGCTTCCAGCGTCGGGAAACGGGCGGAGGGGCGCAGATCCCACCAGATCTTCGACGAATCCTCAATGAGCCCGAGACCGACGATGGCCTCCACCGTGCGTTCATAGGCCGACCATGAGGTGAATTGCGGCGGCAGGCCGGTGCGGGGGAGGTTGTCGAAGATCGTCAGCCGGTAGGAGGCCAGCCCGGTGTCTTCGCCCTGCCAGAACGGCGACGACGCCGACAGCGCCAGAAGATGCGGCAGGAAATAGGAGAGCTGGTTGAGAATGTCGATCCGGTCTTCCTCGTCCGGCAGGCCGACATGCACATGCATCCCCGAGATCAGCAGCCGCCGGGCGACGCCGCCGAGCGTGCGGCGCAGCTCGTTGTAGCGTTCGCGGTCGGTATGGTGCTGGTCGCGCCAGGCCGAGAACGGGTGGCAGGAGGCGGCGATCGGGGCGAGGCCGAAGGCCTCGGCCTGGGTCGCGACGGTGCGGCGGAGCTTTTTCAGATCCGCCCGTGCCTCGGTGATGTTCCGGCAGACATGGGTGCCGATCTCGATCTGGCATTGCAGGAACTCGGGGCTGACCTGTTCGTCGAGCTCTGCCTTGCAGGCGTCCATCAGCCCTTCCGGGGCGACGACGAGATCGAGGGTCTGTTTGTCGACGAGGAGGTATTCTTCCTCGATTCCAATGGTGAAGTCCGGGAGTCTCATGGCCCCAGCCTGCGATGAAATGCCGCGTGAGGCAAGCGTGTTGGCGGGCGCGGCCCTCTCCCGCAAGATGAAAACCGCCCCCGAAAGGGCGGTTTCCGTTTTACGTCAGGTGAAAGCTGCCGTCACCCCGAAGGGGACCGCGGACAGGCTGGCGCCTGCCCCCCGGGACCGTGGGTCAGTCCATCGCCTTGAAGGCGGTCTCGGTGCCGTGGGCGATATGCTGGAACCAGCGCGCCGTCACCGTCTTGGTGCGGGTGTAGAAGCGGAAGGCATCGGCCCCGTACTGGTTGAGATCGCCGAAGCCCGATTTCTTCCAGCCGCCGAAGCTGTAGTAGCTGAGCGGCACCGGGATCGGGAAGTTGATGCCGACCATGCCGACATTGACCCGGGAGGCGAAGTCGCGGGCGATCTCGCCGTCGGCGGTGAAGATCGCGGTGCCGTTGCCATATTCGTGGCTCATCACCAGTTGCAGCGCTTCTTCGTAGTTCTCGGTGCGCACCATCGACAGCACCGGCCCGAAGATCTCTTCCTTGTAGATGTCCATCTCGGGGGTGACGTTGTCGAACAGCGTCGGGCCGACGAAGAAGCCGCCCTCCGAGCCCTTGACGGTGAAGTTGCGCCCGTCGGTGACGGCGGTGGCGCCCTGCTCGATGCCGGAGGTGATCAGCCCTTCGACGCGTTCCTTGGCCATCGGGGTGACCAGCGGGCCGAAGTCGAGATCTTCACCGGCGGTGTAGGGGCCGACCTTCAGCGCGGCGATGCGCGGCTTCATCAGCTCGATCAGCTTGTCGGCGGTCTCCTTGCCCACCGGCACCGCCACCGAGATCGCCATGCAGCGTTCGCCCGCGGCACCGTAACCGGCACCCACCAGCGCGTCGGCGGCCTTTTCGAGGTCGGCGTCGGGCATGATGATCATGTGGTTCTTGGCCCCACCGAAGCACTGGGCGCGCTTCCCGTTCTCGGCCGCGCGGTGGTAGATGTAATGCGCGATCGGGGTCGAGCCGACAAAGCCCACCGCCTGAACGGTCTCGCTCTCGAGAATGCCGTCGACCGCTTCCTTGTCGCCATGGACCACCTGCAACACGCCGTCGGGCAGCCCGGCTTCCTTGATCAGCTCGGCGAGCATGATCGCGGTGGTCGGGGTGCGCTCGGAGGGCTTCAGGATCATCGCGTTACCGGCGGAAAGCGCGGGCGCCATCTTCCACAGCGGGATCATCGCGGGGAAGTTGAACGGGGTGATCCCCGCCACCACGCCCAGCGGCTGGCGCATGGAATAGAGGTCGATGCCGGGGCCGCCGGAATCGGTGAACTCGCCCTTGAGCATCGACGGCGCGCCCATGCAGACCTCGACCACCTCAAGACCGCGCTGCACGTCGCCGCGGGCGTCGGGCAGGGTCTTGCCGTGTTCGCGCGCCAGCGTGTCGGCGAGCTTGTCCATGTTCTCGTTGATCAACTGGGCGAATTTCATCATCACCCGGGCGCGGCGCTGCGGGTTGACCTTGGCCCAGCCCACCTGCGCCTCGGCGGCACGGGCGATGGCATGGTCGAGTTCCGCGCGGCTCGCCAGCGGCACCTTGCCCTGCACCTCGCCGGTGGCCGGGTTGTAGATGTCGGCAAAACGGCCGGACGTGCCCTTGACGCGCTTGCCGTCGATCCAGTGTTCGAGTTCGTACATGGTTTCCTCCTCTGCGGCGCGCATGCCGGTCCCGAATGGCCCGATCGTGACTTGCGCGCATGATCGTGTTGAGTTGCGCGCATGTTAGCCTTGCAATAATGCCGGATAAAGAGGCAATGTTCCAAAGGCGCTTTGCAATAATGCAAAGGCGGCGCGGGCGCGGGAAATCCGCCAGAGGTGGCGAGGGTGGCGCCCTGAGCCGGGGGCGAGGGTGGCGCCCTGAAGACGCACCCTGAAGACGCACCCTGAAGCTGGGCCCGGAAGACGCGCCCCCAAAACGGCAGGAGGCCCGATGGACCCGGACTGGGACGATCTCAAGGTGTTTCTCGCGGTGGCCCGGGGCGGCAGCCTGTCGGCCGCGGCGCGGGGCCTGAAACGCGACCCGGCCACCGTCGGCCGCCGCATTGCCCGGCTCGAAGAGGCCTTCGGCGCGGCGCTGTTCGTGCGCACCCCGACGGGCTACGGGCTGACCGAGGCCGGCGGCCGGCTGCGCACCCATGCCGAAGCCGCCGAACAGGCGGTGGCCCGGGGATCGGAGGCGCTGCGGGGCCGTCCGGGTCAGCTCACCGGGCAGGTCCGCATCGGCGCCCCCGACGGCGCCGCGGCCTATCTGCTGCCGCGCGTCTGCGCCGCGATCCGGGCCCAGCACCCGGGCCTCGAATTGCAGGTGGTGGCGCTGCCCGGCCCGGTGAACCTCTCGCGCCGCGAGGCGGATTTCGCCATCACCGTCACCCCGCCCACCGCCGGACGTCTCACGGTGCAGAAGATCGCCGATTACCGCCTCCACCTCGCGGCGCATCGCGACTACCTCGCCCGCGCCCCGCAGATCCGCAGCCTCGCGGATCTGAAACACCACCCCATTGTCGGCTACATCTCCGACATGATCTTCGACAAGGCGCTCGACTATCTCTCCGAACTGCCGGTGGCCGGGACCGGCCTCGCCTCCAACGCCGCCTCGGTGCAGCTCGGCTTTCTGCGCGAAGCCGCCGGGGTGGGCATCGCCCATGATTTCGCGCTCCCCAGCGTGCCGGAACTGGTGAAAGTCCTGCCCGAACGCTTCTCGGTGACGCGCAGCTACCACCTGGTGCGCCACGCCGGCGACGGGCGGATCGAGCGCCTGGCGCGGGTGGGCGAATTGCTGCGCAGCGGCATCCGCGCCGAGGTGGCCCGGCTCGAAGCCCTGACTTGACAACCGCCACCGGGGTCGCGACCCTCCCCGGACCGGCAAGCAGGAAACGGCCGGACAGGCCGCAAGACCCGTGCCCGGCCATGCCCGGGGCACCAGCCAGCGACAGGGAGACCCGCGATGCTCATCAGCCAGATCCTGAAGGACAAACCGATCCGCGACGTGCTTCGGATCGCCCCCGGCGCCACCGTCGGCGAAGCCGCCGCGCTGCTGTCGCAAAGAAAGATCGGCGGTCTGATCGTCTGCGAAGAGGCGGCCGCCACGCCAGAGGGCATCGTCACCGAACGCGACATCGTGCGCGAGCTCGGCACCTGCGGTCCGGTCTGCCTTGTCGAAAAGGTCGAAACGATCATGACCCGCGATCCGGTCAGCTGCGCCCCCTCCGACCGCGCCATTCAGGTGCTTCGGGTGATGACCGAGAAACGCTTCCGCCACATGCCGGTGCTCGACGAAGGCCGAATGGTCGGGCTGGTCTCGATCGGCGACGTGGTCAAGGCGCGGCTCGACGAGTTGGGGACGCAGGCCGAGGCGCTGAAGAACATGATCATGGGCTACTGACCCCCGGACTCAGGCACCGGGTGGGCACCGGGGCGGAGCGGGGGGCAGGGCGGGTGAAGCCGCGCAGTCCGCGGGCTTCGCCGCAGCGCAGAAAACCCTTGCAATCGCCCGCGCAATATCGTTGCGTGCCGCGGCAACCAAGGAGAACGTCCATGCGCATCGGCCTCTACCCGGGAACCTTCGATCCCGTCACCCTCGGTCATCTCGACATCATCGAGCGGGCCTGTGCGCTGGTCGACCGGCTGGTCATCGGCGTGGCGATCAACCGCGACAAGGGCCCGCTGTTCGACCTCGAGGAACGGGTCGCCATGGTCACCGCCGAGACCGATACGATTGCGGCGCGCGCCGGCTGCGAGATCGTCGTCCACCCGTTCGAAAACCTGCTGATCGACTGCGCCAACGACGTCGGCGCACAGATCCTGGTGCGCGGCCTGCGTGCGGTGTCGGATTTCGAATATGAATACCAGATGGTCGGCATGAACCGCGCGCTCGACAGCTCGGTCGAAACCGTCTTCCTGATGGCCGAAGCCCGCTTCCAGCCGATCGCCTCGAAACTGGTGAAGGAAATCTGCCGCCTTGGCGGCGATGTGTCGAAATTCGTCCCCCCCGAGGTCGAAACCGCGCTGGTCCGCCGGTTCCACGGCTGAGGCTCAGGTAAAACCGGCGCCAGACCGGCCCCCATCCCCATTCCCGGCGGCACAGCCCGCGGCCCCGCCCCCGCGCTGCCCCGGCTCGCGCCCCGCCTCTTTTTTTGGCCGAAATACTCCGGGGGTCCGGGGGCAGCGCCCCCGGCCACGGCTCTGGCCGTCAGTGCGGCCTTTGACACTCAATCCGGCCCAAGCGGCCCAAGCGGCCCGAACGGCCCCAAACAAACGGCCCGGGGTCACCCCCGGGCCGTCCTGCCTCAAACCCATGAAAGGATCAGAGGTATTTGCCCATCTCGACCGCGGTATCGAGCATGCGGTTCGAGAAGCCCCATTCGTTGTCATACCACGTCAGGATGCGGACGAAGTTGCCGTCCATCACCTTGGTCTGGTCGAGGTGGAAGGTCGAGGAATTCGGGTTGTGGTTGAAGTCGATCGACACGTTCGGCAGGTCGGTGTAGCCCAGAACGCCCTTGAGCGGGCCGTTCGCGGCGGCCTTGACCGCTTCGTTGATCTCTTCGACGCTGGTGGCCCTGGTGGCTTCGAAAGTGAGGTCGACCACCGAGACGTTCGGGGTCGGCACCCGGATCGCCACGCCGTCGAGCTTGCCGTTGAGCTCGGGCAGCACCAGACCCACGGCCTTGGCGGCGCCGGTCGAGGTCGGAATCATCGACATCGCCGCGGCCCGCGCCCGGTAGAGATCCTTGTGCATCGTGTCGAGCGTCGGCTGGTCGCCGGTGTAGCTGTGGATCGTGGTCATGAAGCCGCGGGTGATGCCGACGGTGTCATGCAGCACTTTCGCCACCGGGGCGAGGCAGTTGGTGGTGCAGGACGCATTCGACACCACGAGGTCGTCGGCGGTCAGGGTGTCATGGTTGACCCCGTAGACGATGGTCTTGTCGGCATTGGCGGCCGGGGCCGAGCACAGTACGCGCTTGGCGCCATTCTCGAGGTGAACGGAGGCCTTTTCCTTCGAGTTGAAGATGCCGGTGCATTCCAGGACGATGTCGACGTCGCCCCAGGGCAGCTCGGCGGGGTTGCGCACCGCAGTCACTTTCATCGGGCCGGCGCCGGCGTCGATGGTGTTGCCGTCGACCTTCACCTGATTGGGGAACCGGCCGTGGACGCTGTCGAACTGCAGCAGATGGGCGTTGGTTTCGACCGGGCCGAGGTCGTTGATGGCGACCACTTCAACGTCCTTGCGACCGCCTTCGTGCAGCGCGCGCAGAACCAGGCGACCGATACGTCCGAAACCGTTGATTGCGACCTTGACCGTCATGATGTTTTCCCTTGTCTGGTGGATGGCGCGAGCAGGAGACCGTGCCGGTGTTGTTGCGGGCAATCTTTGTTACCTGCGGCAAATAGTCAAGCAAAAGCCCTGCATGACCGGTATGCAGCCCTGCGTCCGCTCGCCGGTTCAGCGCCAGAAGGCGAGCCATTCGGTGAATTCGAGCCCCTTGCGGCCGAGGAACACCGGCAGATTGCCGTCGAAAGCGCAGGCATCCACCGCGAAGACACCGATGACGGCAAGGGCGAGAAACAGGGCAATCCGGTTGGTCATGGGGGGTTGTCCCGCAGGGGGGTGCCGAGGGCAAGGGGAAATGGCGTGCGGCTCGCCGGAGGCGGGGACAGAGGCCGCAAGGACCGGGGCGGCCGCAGCGCCCGGGAAGCGCGACCGGGCTTCGCGGGCGCTGCCCGTCGAAACATCGGCCCGGGAGGTGCGCCCGTGGCTGGAGCACGCCCGCGTTCAGTCACAGTCACGCCACGCGCTCCAGCGCCATCGTGTGGATCGGTACCGGAAAGTCAGACTGGTGACCAATCCGCTGGAGCGCATCAACAGGCAGCTCAGACGGCGTACCGAGGTCACCGGCGGTCACCGGCGTCTTTCCGAACCGGGAGGCCGTGATCCGATTCGAGCGTTATGCGAAAAACCTGAATCACCTAACGCTGCCTGAAATCAAAGATTTCAACGCGTTAGGTGATACTCTTTGTATCAGATATTTCGTCAAACGCCCGAAATGGCCACAGGCAGAAGGCGGACTCCCCCGGGGACATCCGGCACAGCGTGCTGCGATCGGCGCCATCCCTGAGGCGGGCAAAGCTGTTGGGCGCCCGCATGACGCCGGCGGCAACGCTTTTCCTCTCTCGGGATCGGTGGCCTGGGTTTCGCATGAGGCGATGCACAGGCCCCCATCTTGCCGGCGCCCGTCCACAGGCCCCCGTCTGCCCCCGTCTTCAGGGGCTTCGCGACAGCAGGTTGCCGCGTGTTGCCGCGTCGGGAAAGGGTCTGCCGAAGCGGCGGGGCGCCGTGGCGCGACTGGGCGGGCCGGCGGGAAAGTGGCGAAAACGCAGGTCCGGACAAGCCCCGGACCCGCGAAAGCCGCAAACGCAAAGCTCAGAATTTGAAGGTCACGCCCAGTTCGAGGGCGGTGAAATCGGTTTTCAGGTCGTCGACAACCATACCAAAATCAACCGTATAGTCTTCGCCTGCAAAGTCATAGCGCATCAGCGCACCACGCAGATTGATCCGGTCGGTGATTTTCTGCTCCAGACCCAGACCAAAGACATAGCCGTTTTGCGTCTTCTCGTCAGGATAAACAGTCCCGGACGAACTTTCGGTATAACCCGTCACCTCGGCACGTGCGATCCCCGCCGTGCCATAGATCAGCGTGCGGTCAGTGGCCAGCCAGCCAAGACGCCCGCGCAGCGCGGCAACAGAGTCGATATCGACACCACAATTCCAATTGATGTTGTGGCAGAGCTCGACCCCGGTGATATCGGTCTTCTGATAGCTCAGCTCGGCGCCGTAAACCATCTGGCCGCTCTGGCCGTTCCAGCCCAGCAGAAGCCCATAGCCGGTCCCATCCAGATCCCCTTCGCCGTCGCCCGGGAAAGGGTTCCCGGTGAAGGGGTAGATTCCGTCATAGCTGCCATTGGCCTTCATCCCGGTCGCGCCGACATAAAAGCCGCTCCAGTCGGGCGCGGGCGGGGTCAGCAGGCCGAGGGCGTGCGGCTCGGGCGCGGGGGCCAGATTGCCGGCAAGGGCAGGGGTTGCAAGGGCGATGAGGGAAAGGGCGGCCAGGGTGGGCGTGAGTTTCATGGTGTTTGTCTCCATCTGCGGTGGGGCAACGAACACTGGTAAACACGGGAACTTTACGATTCGATCATCAATATAATAGCATTTACTTACAAATCTCCAACGTAAACGGTCCGTTTCCGGCCGACCCGGTCTCTGGTGTTGCGCAGATGTCGTTTTTTCCCCTCAACCGCCGTTTGCGATGGGAATTGTGCCCGGTTGCAGGGTATCACGGCATCGGGACAAGGTTTGCCGGAGGACAGCGACATGGCCGAAGAACGCAGCCGGCGCAGGGGACGCGGTGGCGGAGGGGCGGCGCGGCGGGCGGCGCGGAGCGCAAGCGGTCCGGTGGTGGTGCCGCGGATCACCCGCAACATCCCCGATTTCGAGCCGCTCAGCGCCGAAGCGCTGGAGATCATCGAGGCCAATGCCGAAACCGTGCTCGAGGAAATCGGCGTCGCGGTGGTCGACAACCCGGCAGCGCTTGCCCGCTGGAAGGAGGCGGGTGCGGATGTGACCGGCGAGCGGGTGCATATTCCGCGCGGGCTGGCGCGCAAGCTCTGCGCCACGGCGCCCGCGCGTTTCACCCAGCACGCCCGCAACCCGGCCAACAGTGTCGAGATCGGCGGCCGCGATCTGGTGCTGGCGCCGGTCTACGGCCCGCCCTTCGTGCGCGATGCCGCGGGCGGGCGGCGTTATGCGACGATGGCGGATTTCAACAATTTCGTCCGCCTCGGGCAGATGTCGAAATGGCTGCACCATTCGGGCGGCACCGTCTGCGAGCCGACCGACGTGCCGGTCAACAAGCGCCATCTCGACATGCTGCTTGCCCATATGACCCTGTCGGACAAGCCCTTCATGGGCTCGGTCACCGAGCCCTGCCGGGCGGAGGATTCGGTGGAGATGGCGAAGATCCTGTTCGGCGCCGACTTCGTCGACCAGAACCCGGTCATGGTCAATCTGATCAACATCAACTCGCCGCTGACCTTCGATGCCACCATGATGGGGGCGCTTGAGGTCTATGCGCTGGCCGGACAGGCCTGCATCATCTCGCCCTTCATCGTCGGTGGCGCGATGGCGCCGGTGAGCGTTGCCGGGACGCTGACACAGGTCTGCGCCGAGGTGATGGCGGGGGTGGCCTACAGCCAGCTCATCCGCCCCGGCGCGCCGGTGATCTTCGGCGCCTTCGTGACCTCGATCGACATGAACTCCGGGGCACCCACCTTCGGCACGCCGGAAGCCGCGCAGATCACCCTCGGCGCGGGCCAGATTGCCCGCCGCCTCGGGCTGCCCTTCCGCTCGGGGGGCAGTTTCACCGGTTCGAAACTGCCCGATGCGCAGGCGGGCTACGAGACCGCCAACACCCTGCAACTCGCGCTTCAGGCGGGGGTCAATTTCATGCTGCATTCCTGCGGCTGGCTCGAAGGCGGGCTGGTGACGAGTTTCGAGAAATTCGTCATTGATGCCGACCAGCTCGGCGCGCTGCACAAGATGGCGGCCGGCATTGCCGTGGACGAGGACGCGCTGGCGCTGGACGCGATCCGCGAGGTGGGGCCGGGGGGGCATTATCTCGGCTGTGCCCATACCCAGGCGCATTTCCGCACCGCCTTCTGGCGCTCGGAGGTGTTCGACTACAAGCCCTTCGAGACCTGGGAGGAAGAGGGCGCGCGCGACACCCAGACGCTGGCCTCCGAACGGGTGGCGAAGCTGCTCGCGGACTATGTCGAACCGCCGATCGACCCGGCCGTGCGCGAGGCGCTGGAGGCCTATGTGGCGGAGAAGAAGGCCTCGATGCCCGATGCGTTCAGCTAGAGCTTGCCTGGCGCAAATCGGCCCCGGTTCGCGCCTTCCGGGATGTGAAACAAACGCCAGGGCAGGTGGTGTGAATGCGAATGAGCGAAGGCGTGTTCCGGGGCCAATTCCGGGGCCAATTCCGGGGCCAAAGCGGGGTTGCCTGTCCGGCTGTGATGGCCATTTCACTGCGCGGCGGGGGCATCATTGACTGACTGGACTGATTTTCTTCAGAGCCCTGAAGCAGACCAGGCCCGGTTCCTGCTGGATACGGCAATGGCCGCATGGGCGCGCCGGCCGGAAGACGACATGGCAGGCAAGGTCCGTGACTATCTGGCATTGGGCCATGTGGTGCTTGACGGAAACCACAGCAAACTGCCCGAGCTCATGCGTTTTCTTGAAGATCCGGAAATGACGGATGATTTTGCGGCCTTTCATGAGCGTGTTCAGAACGATGCGACCGCTTGTGCGGCTTTGGACCTCGCGGCCTATGCTTGTGGGTTCGTCTCCAGAATGATGGCCAGGGTGTCGGGCCATGGCCCGCTGCCCGACACGGTTCTGGAATCCCTTCCCGAGATTTATGAGTATTATCGGGATCGCGCGGAGTTTCTGGGGGTTTGACCGGTCCGGCCCCGGGCTTGCCCCCCCGAACGGCCGTTTGACCCGGACCACAGCTGCGTCAGGACGTGTCATGTTGACGGCCTGCGCAGACGCGGTGTTTGCAGGCTGCATCCGACAGGCCGGACGGGTATCTCCGGCACGACCGGGCCAGTCCTTGCCTGAAATCCAGGCAGAATTCAGGCGGCCTGCCCGGCCGGAGACAGGGCGTGGGCTTCGGCCATGAGCGCGATCAGAAGCGCGATGTGACGCGCCGGCGAATAGGCCGCGCCGCCCGATTTGCGGGCATGGTTGAGGCGGTCTTCCTCTTCGAGCAGGTGTGGCAGCGCCTTGCCCGGCGCGGGCGTTGCGGGCAGTTGCATCAGACGGCGCAGATCGCGCTCGCGGTCATAGTCTGCAAGGCCGAAGCGGGCGGCGCGGATCAGAAGTTTCGGGCGGCGAAGCCCGGCGAGAGGGGTTTGGGCGGGATCTTTCATGTCGGCTCCTTTGGTGAGTCGGCAGCGATCATCACACAACCCAAGCGGGTGTTGCGCCACCTTGGCAAGCAGCGCGCGGCGGGTGTCGCAAGAGGTAATAATCTGAAATTCATGTTTAATTTGTCACGCTCGGTTAACCATTCGGTAACCAGTTGGGGATCATTGTGACGCTCAAGACTCGCCCTGTGGTTGTCTGCCAGCAACCCTTCGGGCGAGCATTCCGTTTTGGGGATGTCATGGAAACCTGTTGCGCAGACGTCGCGCGGCCAGAGGCGGCCGTGCCGCCGGACTGGGTGCCCAAGCCGGTCCGGGCCTATCTCGCCCATACCGAGGCGGGCATGTCCATCCGTGCGCTGGCACGCCGTGCCGGGGTCCATCCCTCAACGGTATTGCGGCAAGTGCGCCGCTGCGAATTGCTGCGCGACGACCCGCTCGCCGACGCGGCGCTCACCCGGTTGGGACGTTTCTGGCAGGAACGCTGCGTTCTTCGTCCGGACCAGACCAACAATCAGGATCCGCTGCCTATGCTTGCCCCGATGGAAGACGATCTGCGCATCGCGCGCGACTCGCTGCGTGTATTGCGCGCAATGCTTGAACCCGAAACCCTGCTGGTGATTGCCGACGGCGTGGAAGACGCCGTGGTGGTGCACAATTCCGGCGACGGCCGCCCGGAACGCCGGGCCGTACTGACCCGCGACGTGGCCGAGACGCTGGCGCTCAGAGGCTTCATCGAGGGCAGCACCAAAGGGCGGATTTCGCGCTATGTCATTACCGCGGGCGGGCGGGCCGAGGCGCGCCGGCTGATGGCCGAGAGTGAATCGCGCCGGGCTTCGGCGCGCGGCAATGCCGAAGACACCGACGTGATCGACGCGGGCGGGATGTTTCTTGCGCCGGAGCGCCGCCGGCAAGGGCAAAAGGCGCGCAGCGCCGGGGCGGAAACGCCGCTGTCGGTGCTGGCGCGCCGCAAACGCGGCTCTGGCGGGGCCTGGCTCACCCCGGAGCTGGTGGCCGCGGGCATGCGCTTCCGCGAGACCTGGGAGATCGCCCAGATCGGCGGCGAACTCACCCGCGACTGGGGCAAGCTGATGGCCGGGCGGGTGTCGTCCGGTCACGCCCGGGTCGCGGCCCATGCCGGGAGCGCCGCGACCCGGCGGCTGGAAGCCGAACAGGATCTGGCCGCGGCCATCAATGCGCTCGGTCCCGATCTGGCCGAAACCGTCGTCATGGCGGTCTGCCGGGAACAGGGCATGGAAGACATCGAAGAGCGCCTCGACTATCCGGCGCGTTCCGGCAAGATCGTGTTGCGCATCGCCCTGGCCACGCTCCTGCGGCACTACGCCGAAACCGGAGCGGACGGCTACGATCTGGTCTATTGAGCCCTGGCGGGGCCGGTTGCGGAACGCCGCCCGACCGATGGGCCCGGCCCCGCCTTGGAAAGGTGACCACGCGGTCGTTTGCGGTGCCCCCGACAGCGGAGGCGCAGGACGGCGCCGCAGCCCCGTTTCCGCAGCCCCGTTTCCCATGTGTTGTCCGGCGTCGGTCCGGGGCGTTTGCTGCGGCTTTCCGGGCGTTTTACCCTGCCATAACAATATGTTGAACGACATATTCAAATTCCATTATTCCGGAATTCCGGACTAATGGAATACCGGGCTTCAGGGCTTCAGGGCTTCAGGGCTTTGAGGCCCGTGGGCAGCCCTGTGCTCAGCCCGGCGCCGGACAGGCTCCGGCACCGCAAGAGGGGTGGTTCCTGCCGCATTCCGCATCCCGTCGCGCGCCGGGCAGCCCTTGCAACGGGGCTCACAACAGGGGTTTACAACCGGGGCTGAGCTGCATGAAGCTCCCGGCGCCGCTGAAGGAGCCCGCGCCGATGACCCCGCAGGACATACTCACCGCCGTTCCGCTGCCCTGCGCCCATGTGGCCGCCGACGGGCGGATCCGTGCGATCAACGAGCCGCTGGCGCGGATGTTCGGCGCTGAAATCCGTGGCCGCCACTACGTCACCGCCTTCCGCCAGCCGGCGCTGCTCGACCGGATCGAGCGGGCGCTGGAGGAAAGGGAACGGACCAGCGGCACCTATATCGGCCAGCAGGCGGGGCGCGACACCACCCATGAGGTGACGATTTCGCCGATCGCCGGGGGCGGGCGGGCGCCGGGCGTAGTGGTCTGTTTCGAGGACATCACCCATCTCGCCGAGGCCGGGGAACGGCGGTCGGAATTCGTTGCCAATGTGAGCCACGAGCTGCGCACACCGCTGACCGCCATCACCGGTTTCATCGAGACCCTGCGCGGCCCGGCGCGCGACGATCCGGCGGCGCGCGAGCGGTTTCTGGTCATCATGGAGCGCGAGGCGCGGCGGATGAACCGGCTGGTGGACGATCTGTTGTCGCTGTCGCGGGTCGAGGATGTGGAGCGGGTGCGGCCGCTGGATATGGTCGATGTGGCGGCGCTGGTGGAGGCGGCGGCCTCGGGGCTGGCGCCGCAGGCGGCGCTGCGCGGGGTGCGGGTCGAGGTCACCGGCTGCGAGGAGGAACAGCTGGCCCCGGGCGACGCCGACCAGCTCACCCAGGTTTTCACCAATCTGGTTGAAAACGCGATCAAATACGGCCGCGAAGGCGGGCGGGTGCAGGTGCGGCTTGAGCGGCTGCGCGGCACCGCGGTGCTCAAGGGGGCGGGGCTTCGGCTGTCGGTCAGGGACGACGGCGAGGGCATCGACCCGCGCCATCTCGCCCGTCTCACCGAACGGTTCTACCGGGTCGATTCGCACCGGTCGCGCGGCATGGGCGGCACCGGGCTGGGGCTGGCGATCGTCAAGCATATCGTCAACCGCCACCGCGGGCGGCTGCGGATCGAGAGCGTGCCGGGCGCGGGGTCGACCTTTGCCGTGTTTCTGCCGCTGGCGTGAGCGGGGCGGGGCGGGCTGGCTTTCATGCTGTGTTGAGTATTTTCCCAGGAAAAAGGGGGATTCGGGGCCGGGGTGGCCCGCGCGGCGGTTTGGCGGGCGGTTTGACGGTGGGGGCAGCGCTTTTCCTCGGGGCGGTTTCTGTACCTGCAAGGCCCAGGCTCGTGACAATCCCAGGGCCATCCGGGGGATTTGTTACAAAGCTGTTACACCCCTGGCCTAGAAATCTGGTGCGCGGCGCCACGGCCTGCGCCGCCGGACGCCCGCAAGGCGGCCGCGCCGATGACACCCGATGACACAGCCTCAGGAGACAGACATGTCCTTCGTCAAACTGACCGCCTCGACGCTGGCGATTGCCGCCGTTTCGGCCACCGCCGCCGCGGCCCGTGACCAGGTTCAGGTCGCCGGTTCATCCACCGTGCTGCCCTATGCCTCCATCGTGGCCGAAGCCTTCGGCGAAAACTTCGACTTTCCCACCCCGGTGGTGGAATCGGGCGGCTCTTCGGCGGGGCTGAAGAAGTTCTGTCAGGGGGTTGGCGAAGAGACCATCGACATCGCCAATGCCTCGCGCCGGATCCGCGACAAGGAGATCAAGGCCTGTGCCGAAGCGGGGGTGACCGGGATCATCGAGGTGCGGATCGGCTATGACGGCATCGTCTTTGCCTCGCAGCTTGACGGGCCGGCCTATACCGCCTTCACCCAGGCGGATATTTTCAACGCGCTGGCGCCGAAGGTGATGGTGGACGGCGCGCTGGTCGACAACCCGCACCGGAAATGGTCGGACGTCAACCCCGACCTTCCGGCGGAAGACATCCTTGCCTTCATCCCCGGCACCAAGCACGGCACCCGGGAAGTGTTCGAGGAGAAGGTGATTGCCGCCGGCTGCGAGGCCACCGGCGCTTTCGAGGCGATGAAGGCGGCGGGGATGTCGGAGGACGAGGCCGAGGATGCCTGTCTCGAGGTTCACAGCGACGGCCGGTCGGTGGATATTGACGGCGATTACACCGAGACCCTCGCCTCGATCGACGCCAATGCTCATGCCATCGGGGTGTTCGGCCTCGCCTTCTACGAGAACAACACCGACAAGCTCAAGGTCGCCACCATGGCCGGTGTCGAGCCCACTACCGAGACCATCGCGTCGGGGGATTATCCGGTGTCGCGGCCGTTGTTCTTCTATGTGAAAAAGGCCCATATCGGCGTGGTGCCGGGGGTGAAGGATTATGCCGAATTCTTCATCTCCGACGATATGGCGGGGCCTGACGGGCCGCTGGCGGAATACGGGCTGGTCTCGGACCCGGAGCTTCTGGCGACCCAGGAGGCGGTCGCCGCGGAAGAGACCATGAAGTAGGCTTTTCCGGGCAATGCGGGGGCGGTGCGCACCGGCGCGCTCCCGCATTGCCCGCCGGTTGTTCTTCATCTGAACGGGGGCGCATATGTCGCCATTCTGGCTTCTCCTCAGCGTTTTCCTGCTGGCGGTCATCGGTTTCGTGCTCGGGCGCCGGCGCGCGCTCGCGAGCGTCGACGATCCGCGCAAGCTGCATTCCCGCCCGGCCTATTACGGCGCTCACCTCGCCATGCTGACCTTCGTGCCGGCGGTGCTGCTGCTCGGGGCCTGGCTGGTGGCGCAGCCGCTGGCCATCGACCGGGTGGTCGCGGGCAACCTCCCCGAAAGCGTCCGGGCCGATACGGGGGCCGATACGGGGGCCGATACAGGGGCCGATACGGGGGCGGATACGGGGGCCGACAAGGGGGCGCTCAGCCTCATCATGTCGGATGTGCAAAGGGTCGCCCACGGGCTCGATACGGCGGTGGCCCGCGGCGTGCTGAGCCGGGCCGAGGCGCGCGCGCTTGACGCCGGCACCGACGACATTCGCGGGCTGCTCGGCGGCATCGGGGTGGCGCTTGGCGCGGAGGTGAAGCCGGAGGTTCTGGCGGCGGCGCAGAGCTACCGGCGGCTGGCGAAGAGTGGCGCGTGGGCGATGAGCCTCGTGGTGCTGGCGCTGGCGCTGGCGGGGCTGGGCTGGGCCTGGCGCCGCACCGACGGCCGATTGCGCGCCCGCAACCGGGTCGAGGCCGGGATCCTCTGGCTGCTGATCGCGGCGGCCACGGTGGCGATCCTGACCACCGTGGGCATCGTGCTGTCGCTGCTGTTCAACGCCATCGAGTTCTTCCGGCTCTATCCGGCGGGGGCGTTTTTCACCTCGCTGGAATGGGCGCCGAGTTTCTCCGGGCGGGGCGGGGCCTCGGAGCTCGGGATCCTGCCGCTTCTCTGGGGTACCTTCTACATCTCGCTGATCGCGCTGCTGGTGGCGGTGCCGATCGGGCTTTATGCCGCCGTCTATCTCTCGGAATACGCGAGCCCAAGGCTGCGCAGCTTTGCCAAGCCGCTTCTGGAGGTGCTCGCGGGGATTCCGACCATTGTTTATGGCCTGTTCGCGCTGCTCACCGTGGGGCCGCTGCTGCTCGGCGTTTTCGGCAACGAGGGGCTGGGCTGGATGAGCGGGGGCAGGGCGGTGATGACCGCGGGGATCACCATGGGGGTGATGCTCATTCCCTTCGTCTCGTCGCTTTCCGACGACATCATCAACGCGGTGCCGCAGGCGCTGCGCGACGGCTCCTACGGGCTCGGGGCGACGCGCTCGGAGACCGTGCGCCATGTGATCCTGCCGGCGGCGCTGCCGGGCATCGTCGGTGCGGTGCTGCTGGCGGCCTCGCGGGCCATCGGCGAGACCATGATCGTGGTGATGGGGGCGGGGGCCGCGGCGCGGATGAGCCTCAACCCGTTCGAGGCGATGACCACCGTGACCGCGAAGATCGTCAGCCAGCTCACCGGCGACAGCGATTTCGCCTCGCCCGAGGCGCTGGTGGCCTTCGCCCTGGGGATGACGCTGTTTGTCGTCACCCTCGGGCTCAACGTGCTCGCGCTCTATATCGTGCGCAAATACCGGGAGCAGTACGAATGACCGACGCGCCCCAGACGCCCGAAACCGGTGCCCCGCCGCGCCGCACCCGCTCGCTCTATGACACCGACGCCCGCACCCGTCGCCGCAACGCCGCCGAGACGCGGTTCCGCGCCTATGGCATCGCCGCCATTGCCACCGGGCTGGTGTTCCTCGTGGTGCTGCTGGCCTCGATCGTCTGGAACGGGCTGCCCGCCTTCACCCAGACCTACATCACCTTGCAGGTCGAGCTGCCCGAGGAGAAGCTCGACAAGTCCGGCACCCGCGACCTTGAAGTGATGAAGAAGGTTTCCACCTTCGGCTACAACCCGCTGCTGGACGCGGCGCTGGCGCAGGCGCTGGCGGAGAACGGCATCGAGAACCCGTTCCCCAAGGCCAAGGCGCTGCGCAAGATGCTCTCGGCCTCGGCCGCGGCGGAGCTGCGTGAAGCGGTGCTGGCGGATCCGGGGCTGGTCGGACAGAGTGTCAGCTTCCGCCTGCTGGCCTCCAGCCGGGTCGACGGCTACCTCAAGGGCCGGGTGACCCGGGACGCGCTGGCCCGCGACAAGAACCTCGATCCGGCGCATCTCGATCTGGTCGACGCGCTGCGCGACGCGGGCGTGGTGCGGAAAACGTTCAACTGGGGCTTCATCTTCGGCGCCGACGCCTCCGAGAGCCGCCCCGAAGCCGCCGGGATCGGGGTGTCGATGCTGGGGTCGCTGTTCATGATGCTGGTGGTGCTGGCGCTGGCGCTGCCGATCGGCGTGGCGGCCTCGATCTATCTGTGCCGCCCTCGATCCGCGAGGCGGCGCTGGGCGTCGGCGCCTCGAAGATGCAGACGGTGTTTCACCATGTGCTGCCGCTGGCGATGCCCGGCATCCTCACCGGCACCATCATCGGCCTTGCGCAGGCCCTCGGCGAGACCGCGCCGCTGCTTCTGATCGGCATGGTGGGCTTCATCGCCTCCAACGCGCCCGACACGCTCGCCGGCGGCTTTCTCGCGCCCAACTCGGCCATGCCCGCGCAGATCTACGAATGGGCCAAACGCGCCGACCCGGCCTATTACGAACGCGCCTGGGGCGGGATAATCGTCCTGCTGCTGTTCCTGCTGGCGATGAACGTGGTTGCGGTGATCCTGCGCCGCCGTTTCGAGCGCCGCTGGTAAGGGCAGGGGGCCCAGGCATATGAACGACACAATCGAAGGACGCACCCCGGTGGAGCACAGTGAAATGAAATTCCAGGCCCGCGGCGTGCAGGTGTTCTACGGCGACACCCACGCCATCAAGGATGTGAATGTCGACATCCTCGACAAGACCGTCACCGCCTTCATCGGGCCTTCGGGCTGCGGCAAGACCACCTTTCTGCGCTGCCTCAACCGGATGAACGACACCATCCCGATCTGCCGGGTGGAGGGCGATATCCGCCTCGACGGCGAGGACATCAACCACTCCGACGTGGACCCGGTGCAGCTGCGTGCCCGCGTCGGCATGGTGTTCCAGAAGCCGAACCCGTTTCCGAAGTCGATCTACGACAACATCGCCTATGGGCCGCGCATCCACGGGCTGGCGCGGGGCAAGGCGGAGCTCGACGACATCGTCGAGCAATCCCTGCGCCGCGGCGCGCTCTGGGACGAGGTGAAAGACCGCCTGAACGCCCCCGGCACCGGGCTTTCCGGCGGCCAGCAGCAGCGGCTGTGCATTGCCCGGGCCATTGCCACCGCGCCGGAAGTGCTGCTGATGGACGAGCCCTGTTCGGCGCTCGACCCGATCGCCACCGCCCAGGTGGAAGAGCTGATCGACGAGCTGAGGCAGAATTATTCGGTGGTGATCGTCACCCATTCGATGCAGCAGGCGGCGCGGGTCAGCCAGAAGACCGCCTTCTTCCACCTCGGCAGCCTGGTGGAATATGACGACACCACCACCATCTTCACCAACCCGCGCGACCCGCGGACCGAAAGCTACATCACCGGCCGGATCGGCTGAGGGGCAGGGGCCGGAAGAGGCAGAGAAGAGCCCAGAGGAGGCCACAACCATGAACGACCGCAGCCAGCATATCGCCGCCGCCTTCGACCGCGACCTCGAAGAGATCCAGGCCAAGCTGATGAAGATGGGGGGGCTCGCGGAACAGAACATCCGCCAGGGTGCCAAGGCGCTCAAGAGCCGCGACCTCGACCTTGCCGACAAGGTGCGGCTTGCCGACCTTGAGATCGACAAGCTGGAAGAGCAGATCACCCTCGACTGCGCCCGGGTCTTCGCCACCCGCCAGCCGATCGCGTCGGATCTGCGTACCGTGCTCACGGTGATGAAGATCGCCACCAATCTCGAACGCATCGGCGACTACGCCAAGAACATGGCCAAGCGCACCCCGGTGCTCGCCCGGCTGAGCCCGATCGAGGGCGCGGCGGGGGCGGTGAAACGCATGGCCAAGGAAGTGCGGCTGATGCTCTCGGACGTGCTCGACGCCTTCATCCGCCGCGACGCGGACCTCGCCGAACAGGTCCGCCACCGCGATCTTGAAATCGACCAGATGTACAACGCGCTGTTTCGCGAATTTCTCACCTTCATGATGGAGGATCCGCGCAACATCACCGCCTGCATGCATCTGCACTTCATCGCCAAGAACATCGAACGCGCCGGCGATCAGGTGACCTCCATCGCCGACCAGGTGATCTATCTCGCCACCGGCGAATTGCCCGAAGAAAGCCGCCCGAAGGACACCACCTCCGCCTATGACGTGCAGGAGGGTTTTCGGGAATCGGATGAATGACCGCCGGAAAGCCGCTGGTGCTGCTGGTCGAGGACGAACCGGCGCAGCTTGAAGTGCTGCGCTACAATCTCGACGCCGAGGGCTATGAGGTTGCCACCGCCGAAACCGGCGACGAGGCACTGCTGCTCGCCGACGAGCTCCGGCCCGATCTCGTGCTGCTTGACTGGATGCTGCCGGGGGTGAGTGGGATCGAGGTGCTGAGGCGCTTGAAGAACCGCCGCCAAAGCGCTGAAATTCCTGTCATAATGGTTTCCGCCAGGACCGAGGAAATGGACCGGGTGCGCGGTCTCGAAACCGGTGCGGACGATTACATGGTGAAGCCTTATTCGGTCAACGAGCTGATGGCCCGGATTCGCACCCAGCTGCGCCGCACGAGGCCGGCGGCGGTGGGCGGGCAGGTGGCGTTCGATGACATCCTGCTTGACGGCACCACCCACCGGGTGACCCGCGCGGGTGCGGATATCCGCCTCGGACCGATCGAGTTCCGGCTGCTCGCGACCTTCATGGAAACGCCCGGACGGGTCTGGACCCGCGAACAATTGCTCGACCGGGTCTGGGGCCGCGAAGCGCTGGTCGACACCCGCACGGTCGATGTCCATGTGGGCCGTCTGCGCAAGGCGCTGCGCCAGACGGGAGGAGACGACCCGCTGCGCACCGTGCGCGGCACCGGCTATGCGCTCGGGTGAGCTCCGGGGGTTATCGGGGGGAGCACCGTGTGGATCACGGGGGTCGGGAGGTTTCGGCGGTAGGTAAAGTCGCATAATCGGTATTATGTAACATATACCGCAGGCGCAGGTGAACGCCCCAAACGCCCCCGCTGTAAACCCGACCGTAATGCGTCCCCGAACCCTTTCAGTGGAACAACAGCGCGTCGGGCACCCGCTTTTCGGTGGCGAGGCGCATTCCCAGATGCGGCGGCGGCGCCCCGACCGCGCAGCCGCCCCGGGCGGGATCGCGGACAAGAAACGGGATCACGGCCTCATGTTCGCCCTGAACCACAAAGGCCGGACAGGCCTCGGGCGTCGTACCGCTCTGGTAGCAGTCCTGGGTCCATTCCCAGACATTGCCGTTGAGATCCTGAACGCCTTCCGTGGTTTCGGCCCAGGATCCCCGGGGCCGCAAGCGCCGGTCCACAAGGTTTTCCACCAGATAGGTCGACGCCCATGTCAGGCTGGGATCGGTGAAGATCGGGTCCGGCTTTTCAGGCATCACCGGGGCGGCCAGCTCGGACCATTCTTCGGCGGTCATCAGCCGGAACCGGTGCCGCGCCTTCTCGCTGATCCAGGCCAGATATTCGCTGACATCGGCATAGGACAGGTTGGTCGCGGGCCAGTCTTCGCCCTTGTCGAAGGTCGGCGGGCGCAGGTGCTGGGTGCAGCCGCCTTCATCGTAACAGCGGTTCCATTCGGCCAGCGACACCTCGCGGCGCGCCACCCAGAGCGGCTTGCCGCCCACTTCGGCCACGGCCACCATCTCGGGCATATAGGCGGGATCGGGGCCGCGCATCGCAAGGAAGGCGCCGGCCCCGGCGCCCCCCACCCCGAGCAGAACGGCCACGATGGCAATGCGTTTTGCGGTTTTCGGGGAAAGGGGCATTTTGCTGACCTCTCGTCAGAGCGTGGTTCACCGCGGGGCGACGACCTGTTCCATCAGGCTGTTGTCCCAGTCGCCTTCGACAACGAAATGCGCGGTGGCGCCCAGAATGGATGCCTCGATCAGGTTGTGGTTCACATAGGCGTAAACCCCGGGCTGACGCAGCGTGTACATCGCGGCAATGGCGCTGCCGCCCGGCACGAACCAGGTTTCCATGTTGGTCAGCGGCGCATCATGGAACGAGGCCGGCCACATGTAATCCGCATGCCCGCCGATCAGGTGCGGTCGCGAATCGCGGTTCGACTGGTTGTGGATCATCAGCACGGTGTCGCCGACCTTGAACTTCAGCGCCCCTTCCCCGGTGAGCGCGCCGACCGAACCGTTGAACACGCAATGCGAGGGGATCAGCCCGGCCATTGTCTCCAGATAATCCGCATAATCGTCGCCCGCGGCTTCATAGACCTTGTAATCGCCGTTTTCATCTTTCGGCAGGTAGTAATCCTGCTCGCCGATATAGGCGATCTTGTCATAATGCAGCGGGTTGCCGTCCTTGTCCTTCAGCCCGTCGCGCGGCAGCACCATCAGGCCACCGTTCATCCCGTGGGTGACGTGATAGGGGATCATCGCCCCACCCGGCGCGCAGTGATAGGTGAAGCACCCGGCCCGGGTCGCCTTCCAGCGCAGCACGGTTTCCTCGCCGGGCAGAACATGGGTCAGCCCGCCGCCACCCAGAGCGCCGGTCGAGGCATGGAAGTCGATGTTGTGCTCCATGTTCGAGTCTTCGCTGTTGCGCAGGGTCAGCTCGATATAGTCGCCTTCGTGGCAGATGATCAGCGGACCGGGAACCGAGCCGTTATAGGTCAGCGCCCAGACGGATGCCCCGGTGTCGTCATCGACCACCATCAGCTTTTCCTGGATCTCCATGGTGATCTCGATGATCTTCGGCTTGCCGGTGGCGACCTGTTCATGCTCGGGGGCGAAGGGCGGCGCGACCAGCTCCATCTTCACCCGCTCGTAGCCCGACAGATCCGCAGGCTTGGCGGTTGTGGCGGCGACCTGTTTTCCGGCGACCTTGTGAAGCTGGCGCGACACGGCATCGGCGGTGCGCGTCTGAGGCCCACGCCCTGCCGCCTGTGCGCCGGAGCCGGCCACCATCGCGCCGGCGCCACTCGCGGCGGCGGCACCCGCAACAAGCGAGCCACGCAATACGTCGCGGCGGCTGGTGACGAGATGGGGATTGACGACTTTCTTCATGTGTTTCCTCCTGTTGGACCATGCGCATGTCACACCGGTACCGTTTGCCGGCAGCCTGGCCGCCGGCACATGTCAGGGGTGTGACAATATCGGAAAAGGTGCCCGGGAGCTTACTCCCGGGGCGCGGGCTTTCCCGGGCGCATCACCGCGCCCGGGATGGCGTGTTTGCCAGATTACTGGCTCAGGTTCTCAAGCTGCGCCTCGAAGCGCTTCATGGCCTTCTTCGGGATCTTGCCGCCGAGGAAGTCTTCCGGGGCGGCGCCGTCGCCCACGGCAATGGTCATCACCATGCCCATGGCGAAGTGCGGCTTGCACTTGATCCCGTAGAAACCCTCGGTGTTGAAGGTCACCTCGACTTCTTCATTGATCTTGCCGGTGAAGGTTTCGCCGCCCTCGGGGACCATGCCCTTCATCGTTTCGGCGCTGTGACCCTTGTCGGTGGCGACAAACTTGACCGTGTCGCCGGGGGCGATGCGCAGGAAGTCGGGCTCGTACACCATTGCCCCGGCATCGCCTTTGTTGAGCATCTGCACTTCAAACGTTTCGGCCCAGGCCGGCGCCGCGAGCGCCACCGCCACCGCGGTCGCGGCTGTCAACTTACGAAACATCATGATCTCCCTATATGAGTATGCGTAACGTTGATACCACGTTACACCGGCAAGATACGCGAATATTGTTCTGCCGCAACGTTCATCGCAAAAAGTGGTCTGGTGTGGGTCAAAACTGGCTGGTAATTTGCCCGTGAGTGCCTCCGAAAGCCCGACGATGACACGACCTGACCCAGTTTTGTTGCGCGATCTGCCGGCCTTTGCCTCTCTCGACACCGATCAGATCCGGGCGATTCTCGATCTGGCCACGCCGCGGCAGCTGCGCGACGGGGCTCCGGTCTTCCATGAGGGCCATGACGCGGAGCTTTTCTTCCTGCTGCTCGACGGCCATGTGCGCGTTGTGCGGGCCAACGCGGATGGCCAGCAGATCATCGTGCTGTATCTGCATTCGGGATCGCTGATCGGGATCGCTGTGGCGCTCGGGCGCGACACCTACCCGGCCACCGCCATCGCCGCGGGCGATGTCTCGGTTCTTGCCTGGCCAAGCACGCTCTGGGAGGTGTTTGCCGCGCAATATCCCGGTTTCGCCCGCAGCGCCTATGCCACGGTCGGCACGCGGATCGGAGAGATGACCACCAACATGCTGGAAACGGCGACGCAGCAGGTCGAGCGGCGCGTCGCCTGCGCGCTGGAGCGGATCCTGCGGCAATCGGGCCGCAGGGAGGCCGGTGGCATTGTCATCGAAATGCCGATCACCCGCCAGAACATCGCCGACATGACCGGCGCGACACTGCACACGATCAGCCGTCTGCTGAGCGCCTGGGAGCGCGACGGGCTTATCAGGAGCGCCCGCCGCCGGATTACCGTCACCGACCCGGCGGGGCTTGCGCGGCTGTCGGGGGGGCTTTCGGGGCGCTGAGTCCGTCCTGAGGCCGCCCTGACGCGGGGGGCCTGACGCCGGGAAGCGGCCCCAAGACAAAGGGGGCAGCGCAAGCGCCCTGCCCCCTCGTTCTTCAGGCTCTCTGTGGCCGGACTTTCTGGCGGTTTCCCGCGATGCGCCGGCCTCAGCCCTTCGCCTCAGCCCTTCGCCATCGAGGCGACTTCGGCGGCGAAATCGTCTTCGCGCTTCTCGAGCCCTTCGCCCACCGCCATGCGGATGAAGCCGAGGATCTCGGTGCCGGCCTCTTCGGCGGCCTTGGCGACCGTGAGGTCCGGGTTGATGACGAAATTCTGCCCGAGCAGCGTGACCTCGGAGAGGAATTTCTTCATCCGGCCTTCGATCATCTTCTCGATCACCGCTTCCGGCTTGCCGGATTCCTTCGCGATGTCGATCTGCACCTGACGCTCATGGGCGAGCAGGTTCGGGTCGAGGTCGGCTTCGCCGAGCGAGGCCGGGTTGGCGGCGGCCACATGCATCGCGACCTGCTTGCCGAAGGCCTCGTTGTCGCCCTTGAGCGCGACCAGCACGCCGATCTTGCCCATGCCGTCGGCGGCGGCGTTGTGGACATAGGTGGCCACGGTGTCGCCCGCGATGCTGGCCATGCGGCGCAGCGACATGTTCTCGCCGATCTTGGCGATCTTGTCGGTCAGCACCTCCGTCACGGTCTTGCCCTCGAGCGCGGCGCCGGCCAGCGCCTCGACATCGGCCACGCCGAGCGCGGCTTTGGTGATGCCGCCGACCATCTGCTGGAATTCGGCGTTCTTGGCGACGAAATCGGTCTCGGCATTGACCTCGACGGCCACGCCCTTGCCGCCCTCGACGGCGACGCCGACGAGACCTTCGGCGGCCACGCGGCCGGATTTCTTGGCGGCGGTGGCGAGGCCCTTGGTGCGCAGCCAGTCGACCGCGGCGTCCATGTCGCCTTCGGTTTCCACCAGCGCCTTCTTGGCGTCCATCATGCCGGCGCCGGTCATTTCGCGCAGTTGTTTCACGAGTGCAGCGGTGATTGCCATGTCGGCTCTCCTTCGGGAATTCTGTGGAATTTCAGCCCGGGACGCCAAAGCGCCCGCGGCTGGATATGCAGGGATATACAGACGGGATCGCAAAGGCCCCTGCCCTCGCGATCCCGGGGTCGAACGGTCGGCTCAGCCTTCGGCCGGCGCGGCCTCGCCTTCGGTGGCCTCGCCTTCGGGGGCGTCGGCGGCCGTGACCTCTTCCATCGGCAGGTCTTCCAGCGCGCCCACGTCGATGCCCGCAGCCTCCAGCTGGCCCGACATGCCGTCGAGCGCGGCCCGCGCGGCGAGGTCGCAATAGAGCGCGATGGCGCGGGCGGCGTCGTCATTGCCGGGGATGATGTAATCCACACCATCGGGCGAGCAATTGGTATCGACCACGGCGACCACCGGAATGCCGAGCTTTTTCGCTTCGGCGACGGCGAGGTCTTCCTTGTTGACGTCGATCACGAACAGCAGGTCCGGCAGCCCGCCCATGTCGCGGATGCCGCCGAGCGAGGCGGTGAGCTTGGCCTGATCGCGCTCCATGTGGAGGCGTTCCTTCTTGGTCAGCCCCTCGGCGCCCGCGGCGATCTGCTCGTCGATCGCCTTCAGGCGGTTGATCGACTGCGACACGGTCTTCCAGTTGGTCAGCGTGCCGCCGAGCCAGCGGTGGTTGATGAAATATTGCGCCGAACGCTCGGCGGCATCGGCGATCGGCTTCGAGGCCTGACGCTTGGTGCCGACGAACAGCACCTGGCCGCCCTTGGCGACGGTCTCGCGGATCACGTTCAGCGCGGCGTCGAGCATCGGCACCGTCTGGGTGAGGTCCATGATATGGATGCCGTTGCGGGCGCCGTAGATATAGGGGCCCATGCGCGGGTTCCAGCGCTGGGTCTGGTGGCCGAAGTGAACGCCAGCTTCGAGCAGCTGGCGCAGGGTGAAGTCGGGGAGCGCCATGATGGTTTCCTTTCCGGTTTGCGCCTCGGCGGGGCCATCAGGACGTGCGTCCCAACCGGCGGACCGGGCGGGGATGTCTCTCCCGCCGGGCCCAGGCCCTGCCTGTGAAGTGTCGCGCACATAACCCAGGCGCCACCCTATTGCAACCCCCGCCCCGGCTTGCCAAACAGGGGCATGACCCGCGCCAGCCAGACCCCCGACATTCTCTGCATCGGTTCCGTCCTGTGGGACGTGATCGGACGCGCGCATCTTTCGATGCGTCTCGGCAACGACGTGCCCGGCCGCATCACCCGCGGCCCCGGCGGGGTGGCGATGAACATCGCCATGGGGCTCAGGCACTTCGGGCTGCGGCCGGTGCTGCTGAGCGCCATCGGGCAGGATGCGGAGGGCGACGAGCTGATCGCCGCCTGCAACCGCCTGGGGCTGGTCACCGGGCATGTCTTCCGCCCCGGCGATCTGCCGACCGACCGCTATATGGCCATCGAATCGAGCGAAGGTCTGGTTGCGGCCATCGCCGATGCCCATACGCTGGAAGCCGCCGGCAAGCGCATCCTGCGCCCCCTCGAGGCCGGGCCGCTCGGCACGCCGGAGGCGCCCTGGCGGGGGTTTGCCGCCATCGACGGCAACCTGACCGAAACGCTGCTGCGCGAGATCGCCACCGGTCCCGCGCTGGCCGGGGCCGATCTGCGCGTTGCCCCCGCAAGCCCCGGCAAGGCGCGGCGGCTCCGGCCGCTGATCGGCCACCCGGCGGCGACCTTCTACGTCAACCTCGAAGAGGCGGGGCTGATTCTCGGGTCCGCCTTCGCCTCCGCCGAAAGCGCCGCCCGGGCGCTGGTGGCCGCAGGTGTGGCCCGGGCGCTGGTGACCAATGGCGCCGGGCTTGCGGCCGAAGCCACGCCCGGGGGTACCTGCACCGCGGTTCCGCGCCAGGTGGCGCAGATGCGCGTGACCGGCGCGGGCGACACCTTCATGGCCGCCCATATCGCCGCCCAGGCCCGGGGCGCCGCCGGGGCCGACGCGCTGGAGACCGCCGTGAACGCTGCCGCCACCTATGTTTCCGGGCACGACCCGGCCTGACCGCCCTTCCCTCTCCTTTCCCCGGCCCGATGCCAGTGCTGATGCCGGGATTTGCACAGGTTCAAGATCATGATCGACATCACCTATTCCCCCGAAGCCGCCGCCGCCAGGGCCGACGGCGCCCCGCTGGTCGCGCTCGAAAGCACGATCATCACCCATGGCATGCCCTGGCCGCAGAATGTCGAGACCGCCCGGGCGGTGGAGCAGGTGGTGCGCGACACCGGCGCCACCCCCGCCACCATCGCGGTTCTGGAAGGCCGGCTGCACGTCGGCCTCACCGGGGCCGAACTCGACCGCCTCGGACAGGCCGACGGCGTCGCCAAGCTCTCTCGCGCCGATTTCGCCGCCTGCCTCGCCACCGGCGGCACCGGCGCCACCACCGTCGCCGCCACCATGATCGCCGCCCGGCTCGCGGGCATCCATGTCTTCGCCACCGGCGGCATCGGCGGGGTGCATCGCGGCGCGGACCAGAGCTTCGACATCTCCGCCGATCTTGCCGAGCTGGCCCAGACCCCGGTGACGGTGGTGGCCGCCGGGCCGAAGGCGATCCTCGACATCCCCAAGACCCTCGAAGTGCTGGAGACCAACGGCGTGCCGGTGATCGCCTTCGGACAGGACGAGATCCCTGCCTTCTGGTCGCGTGCCTCCGGGCTCAGGGCGCCCCTGCGCATGGACAGCCCAAAGGACATCGCCCGCGCCGCCAGGCTGCGCGCCGCGCTCGGCCTGCCCGGTGGCCAGCTTGTCGCCAATCCGATCCCGAAAGAGGCGGAAATCCCCGCCGAACTCCTCGCCCCGGTGATCGCCGATGCCCTCGCCGCCGCCGAGGCGCAAGGCATCAGCGCCAAGGCGGTCACCCCCTTCCTGCTCGACCGGATCTATCACGCCACCGGCGGCGCCTCGCTCACCGCCAATATCGCGCTGGTGAAGAACAACGCCCGGCTGGCGGCCGAAATCGCGAAGAGCTTCGCCGAAGCCTGATCTGGGGGGCTGAAACGGCGCCACGACCAGCCCCCCGCCGTCCGCTCGTATCAGCCCGGCCCGCCCCGCTCCCGCCGCCCCCTTACAGCCCGCACCCGGGCCGGTTGTCGCGCGTGGCAAACCCGGCCCTGCCCCCGCACTCCTTTTTCCTGGGGCAAATACTCCGGGGGTCCGGGGGCAGCGCCCCCGGGCGGCCGCTGCCTTTGCGCAGGCCGTTTCAATCCATCCCACCGCCGCGCCACAGGCCGGACAAACCGGCGCGTCGGGCGGTGACGCGCGGTTGTGGCTCCGGCCCAAACCCCCTACATACGGTCGGACGCAACTCCGGCTGGCCTGAACACATGGATCTGAAAGACCTCAATCGCCTCTCGGACGAGGCCGACCACCACCGCGGGCATTCCCGCCTGCGCCGCTGGCTGCTGCGTCCGATCACCGGGTTCCGCAACAACTTTCTCGCGGGGCTGGTGGTGGTGGTGCCGATCGCCTTCACCATCTGGCTGATCTGGACCTTCGTCGGCTGGATCGACAGCTGGGTCATGCCCTTCGTGCCGGGCTATTATCACCCCGATGCGCTGGTGGACCGCTGGTTCGGGAAGAGCGAATGGTTCATCGCCCTGTTCGGCGAAAACGTCCATGTCAACGTGCGCGGCGTCGGCGTGGTGGTGTTCCTGATCTTCACCGCGCTCATCGGCTGGATCGCCAAGGGGGTCATCGGGCGCAGCCTGCTGGCCTGGGGCGAAAGCATGGTCGACCGGATGCCGGTGGTGCGCTCGCTCTATTCGGGGGTCAAGCAGATCGCCGAGACGGTGTTTGCCCAGCAGGAGTCGAAATTCGACACCGCCTGTCTGGTGGAATACCCGCGCAAGGGGATCTGGGCGATCGCCTTCATCTCCACCAGTGCCAAGGGCGAAATCGACGACGCGATCCCGGTGGAGGAGCCGGTGATCTCGGTGTTTCTGCCGACCACGCCGAACCCGACCTCGGGGTTTCTGCTGTTCGTGCCCGAACACTCGGTGATCGTGCTCGACATGACCGTGGAAGACGCCGCCAAGCTGGTGATCTCGGCGGGGCTGGTCTACCCGAACGGCAAGGACGCGAAAGAGGCCGTTGAGAGCGCGGATGTGAGCGCTGCCGGCTCCGGCCCCGGCAGCCCTGACGGCGACGACGGAGCGCAGCCCCGGCCCGGTTCCGGCGCGCCCCGCCAATAATCGCCCCATGATTGCCCCCGTGATTGCCCCATGATCGCCCCCATGATTGCCCCGGCGCTGACCGGCTTTTTCACCGGTTTCTTCACTGGCCTCAGCCTGATCCTCGCCATCGGCGCGCAAAACGCCTTTGTCCTGCGCCAGGGGCTGCTGCGCCAGCATGTCTTTGCGCTGGCGCTGTTCTGCGCCGCCTCCGATGCGGCGCTGATCGCCGCCGGGGTCGCCGGTTTCGACGCGCTCACCGCGCGCTGGCCCGGCCTGCCGCTGATCATGAGCCTTTCCGGCGCCGTCTTCCTCATCGCCTACGGGGCGACCCGCCTCCACGCGGCGTGGAAAGGCGGCCACCGCCTCGGCGAAGCCCGTGCCGCGCAAAGCCTCCGCCGCACCCTGGCCACCGCCGCCGCTTTCACCTGGCTGAACCCGCATGTCTATCTCGACACGCTGGGGCTGATCGGCGCGGTCTCGACCGGTTTTGCCCCCGGCGCCGAGCGGGTCGCTTTCGCGGCGGGGGCGGTGACGGCGAGCTTCAGCTTCTTCTTTGGCCTTGCCTACGGGGCGCGGCTGCTCGCCCCGGTGATGCGCTCCGAACGGGCCTGGCGCCTGCTCGACGCCGGCATCGGGCTGACGATGCTGGCCATCGCCGCGAAGCTGGTTCTGGCCGTGCTGTAACCGCGGACCCTGCCGCAGGCGAGACAACGCCCCCGCTCCCCGGGTGTGGCCACCGCCTCTTGTCCCCCGCAGAAAAACCCTCAAAAAAAACGCCGGCACAAGGCCGGCGTCCAGTCATTGAGGCAGGTTTCATACAGGCAAGAAACCTATCGAGCAGTGACCCCATGTTAGCCCTTCGGCTCCGGCTTTCCAAGCTAAAAGTTTGAAATGCCCGGGCCCGCTCTCTACCATTACGGTACCCGAAACGCGGATCGTGGAGGATCCTTGCCAAAATGCGACCCAGCCCTGTTCAGCGCCTGCCCCGGCGAATCCGAAGAATTATTGGCTTTCTGGCGGTTTTTTCGGCCATTCTGAGCCTGCCCGCGACCGCCGGACCGTCCCACGGCATCGCCATGTACGGCGCGCCCGCACTGCCGGCGGATTTCACTCACCTGCCCCAGGCCAACCCCGATGCGCCCAGGGGCGGGCGGATCGTTTTTGCCGAATCGGGGAGCTTCGATTCGCTCCACCCGGTCATTCAGAAAGGCCGCGCGCCCTGGCAATTGCACTACATGCTGTTCGAAACCCTGATGGGCCGCAGCTATGACGAGCCCTTCACCCTCTACGGGCTCCTGGCCGAGACGGTCGAAACCGCGCCCGACCGCTCCTGGGTCGAATTCACGCTCCGCGAGGAGGCGCGGTTCTCCGACGGCAGCCCGGTGACGATTGAAGACGTGATGTGGTCTTACGAGACCCTCGGCACCCAGGGCCATCCGCGCTACGCCGGGGCCTGGGACAAGGTCGCCGCGATGGAGCAGACCGGTCCGCGCAAGCTCCGCTTCACCTTCAACGAGCCCGACCGGGAACTGGCGCTGCTGATGGGCATGCGGCCGATCCTCAAGAAGGCGCAATGGGAGGGGGTCGATTTCACCGAAAGCGGGGTCGACATCCTGCCGATCGGCTCTTCGCCTTACGTGATCGACGATTTCGAGACCGGCCGCTATCTGGTGCTGAAACGCAACCCCGATTACTGGGGCGCCGATCTGCCCTTCATGCGCGGCCAGGCCAATCTCGACGAGATCCGCTTCGAGTATTACGGCGACGGCGATGTGGTGTTCGAAGCCTTCAAGGCGGGCGAGGCCTCGACCTACCGCGAGACCAACCAGAAGAAATGGGAAACCCAATATGACTTTCCCGCGGTGCGGGCGGGCGATGTGGTGCTTTCCGACATTCCGCACCAGCGCCCCACCGGCATCAACGGTTTCGTGATGAACACCCGCAAGCCGCAATTCGCCGACTGGCGGGTGCGTGAGGCGATGATTCAGGCATTCAACTTCGAATTCATCAACGCCACGCTGAACGGCGGCAGCCTGCCCAGGATCCGGAGCTATTTCGACAATTCGGTGCTCGGCGCCGAGATCGCGGCCCCCGCGAAGGGACGGGTCGCCGAGCTGCTCGCGCCTTTCGCCGAAAACCTGCTGCCGGGCACGCTTGAAGGCTATGCACTCCCCGTCTCCGACGGCTCCGAGCGCAACCGCAAGGGCATCGCCCGGGCGATGGAGCTGATGGAGGCCGCCGGTTACCACATTGAAAACGGGGTGATGACGGGCCCCGACGGCGTGCCCTTCACCTTCGAAATCCTGGTCAGCCAGAACGCCACCGAGAGCCGCAACATCATCGACATCTACGTCGCGGCGCTTGCCCGCCTCGGGATCACCCCGAGCGTCACGGCGGTGGATTCGGCCGCCTACAAGGAGCGCACCCAGACGTTCGATTTCGACATGGCGCCCTATACGCGCGGCCTGTCGCTCAGCCCCGGCAACGAGCAGAAGCTCTACTGGGGCGCCGAGATGGCCGACGTGGAAGGCTCGCGCAACTGGATGGGGGTGCAGGATCCGGCGATCGACGCGATGATCGAGGCAATGCTCACCGCGGGTTCGCAGGAAGACTTCGTCGCCGCCACCAGGGCGCTCGACCGGCTGCTGACCGCGGGGCGCTATGTGATCCCGATCTGGTATGCGGACGTTTCCCACATTGCCCATGTCAGAGAACTGCATTTCCCCGAACATGTTCCGATGTATGGCGACTGGCTCGGCTATCAGCCGGAGCTGTGGTGGTGGGAAGAGTGATTGCGCCCTGCCCCACAACGCGGAGTATTTCAACCAGAAAAAGAGGCGCGTGTTTTGTCACCGGGCTGTGCACAAACCGTCGCCGATACGTGCACACGCGCCCCTTTTTCCTGGGACAAATACTCCACGGGGGTCCGGGGGTGTGAAACCCCCGGGCCTGCCCGTTCACGCCTCCCCGGGCATCAGCAGTGACGCGTCACCATAGCTGAAGAACCGATACTCCCGGGCAATCGCATGGGCATAGACCTCACGCATCCGCCCGAAACCCATCAGCGCCGAGACCAGCATCATCAGCGTCGATTTCGGCAGGTGGAAATTGGTGATCAGCGCGTCGGTGACCTGAAAGCGGAAGCCCGGGCGGATGAAGATGTCGGTTTCGCCCCGCCATGGCGCGATCCGGCCGGCGCGTGCGGCGCTTTCGATCAGCCGGAGCGCGGTGGTGCCCACCGGGATGATCCGGCCGCCGGCGGCTTTGGTGGCGGCGATTTCGGCCGCGGCGGCCTCGGTCACCTCGCCCCATTCCGCATGCATCCGGTGGGTCGAGAGGTCTTCGACCTTCACCGGCAGGAAGGTTCCCGCGCCCACATGGAGGGTGACGCGGGTGGTCTCCACGCCGCGCGCGGCGAGCGCGGCCATCAGTGCTGCGTCGAAATGCAGCGACGCGGTGGGCGCGGCGACGGCGCCGGGGCGGGCGGCCCAGATGGTCTGGTAATCTTCGCGGTCCTGCACATCGGCGCGGCGTTTCCCGGCGATATAGGGCGGCAGGGGCATTTCGCCGGCGGCGGCAAGCGCCGCGTCGAAGGCCTCGCCAGAGAGGTTGAAGCCGAGCAGGGCCTCGCCCTCTGCGGTGCGGCCTTCGAACCGGGCGCGCAGCCCGGCGGGAAAGGCGATCTCCTCGCCCGGCTTCAGCTTGCGCAGGGGCTTCACCAGCGCTGTCCAGGCGCCGGAGGTACCGGGAGCGAGCAGGGTCGCTTCGATGGCGGCTTCGGCCATCCCGCGCCGCCGCACCCCGCGCAGCCGTGCCGGGATCACCCTTGTGTCGTTCAGCACCAGCCGGTCGCCGGAGCGCAGGAAGCCCGGCAGGTCGATGGCCTGGGCATCGGTGATCTGCCCGCGCGTGGCCACCAGCATCCGCGCCGAGGAGCGGGGCCGCGCGGGACGGGTCGCGATCAGGCTTTCGGGCAGGTCGAAATCGTAATCCGCAAGCCTTGTGCCTTCGGCCTCCGCGGCTGGCTCCGTTTCGGGCGTCGTTTCGGGCGTCGTTTCGGGCATTGGCCGGGCCTCACTGGCCGGGCGCCTCTGTCGCACCCGGGGTTTCGGGCGGTGCGCGGCGGAAGATTTCCCGCAGCGCGCCGGGTGTGAGGATCGACAACGGGTTGATCTTGACCTCGGGGGCGCCGGCCTCACCCTTGAGGGTAAAGTTGAAACCCACCAGCCCCTCACCGTCGCGCGGGGCAAACATCCGTCCGATCTTGTTGAGGATGTAGAGTGGTGACAACACCCCCTGCATGTCGATCCGGTCGCCGGTCATGTCATAATATCCGTCGAGCGACAAGCCCATGGACGGCCCGACCGCGGCGGCACGGTAGAGGGTGAGCGAGCCGGGGCCGAGGCGGAACCGTCCGGTGACCTCCGAGAAACGGATGCCCTCGCCCTGCAACTGGTCGAGCAGGCCGACCACCGAGACCGCCGAGAGCATTTCGGCGAGCGCCGGGGCGTTGTGCACGCTGATATCGGCAAGGGAGAATTCGCCCTCATAGATACCGGCCCCCGCGACCGGCGCGAGAATCAGTTCGAGCCGGCCGCCGCTTGCGCGTTCGAAGAGCCCGGCGGCTTTCAGCACCTGGCCGGCGCGGCCGCCGGCGATGCGGACCGCCGTGCCCTCGCCGGTCTGGGCGATGGTGCCGGTCAGCTGGTTGCCTTTTGGCAGCTCGCCCGCGAAGGTGCCCGAAAGCCCGCCCGCGAGATCCAGATCGGCGCGCAGGTTGCCGAAGCGGATATTGTCGCTGACGATCAGCCGGTCGAGCGCAAGCGTCAGCGGCTGGCGGGGGCCCGTCTGGCCGGACCCCGCGCCCGCACCGGTGCCGTCATCGAATGCGGTCCTGCGCAGATCGACGCTGCCCCCCTCGACAGCAATGGCCGGAGGCAGGCCGGAGCCGCGCCCGGCAAGGCGCACCGTGGCGTCGCTCAGCCAGCCGCCGAGATCGACCTTTTCGAATGCCGCCTCGCCAAGTCCGCCGTCCTCGGCGGGCGCGATCCGGCCGGTCGCCGAGAGCCCCGGGGCAAACAGCGCGAGCGACGTCACCTCCGGCCGGTCGCCGAGACGCGCTTCGATTTCCAGGGTTCCGATGTCTTCCGGCGCCTTGCGCCAGCCGGTGCCGGGAATGCGCATCCCGAGCCCGCCGAGGGCGGATCTGAGTGTCAGCAGCGGCGTTTCGCCAGGCCCGCCCAGATCAATTTCGAACCGCGCGCGGGTCTTGCCCGAAACCATCCCGGCCAGATCGGCCATGCCGAACTCGCCGAGCGCTGCGGGGGTGATGTCGAGCGTTCCGGTGACGGAAGCGGGAAGGCTGGTGCCGTTGACCAGCGGCAGCATCCAGCTGCCTTCGGCGGTGGCGCGGCCGATGCGCACCTTTCCGTCGATCCCGATCCCGCTGTTGCTGGCGTGCAGCGTGAGGCTTTCGGCGGTCAGCAGCTTGTCTTCGATCAGCGCGCCGGAGGAAACCTCCGTCAGCGTGGCGGCGATGTCGTAGCCCACCCGCCCGGGCGTGCCCCCGGCCCCGGTGGACAGGGGCACGGAAAGCTGTCCCTCTGCGCGGACATTTCCCTGCGCGATGTCCGCGCCGGAACGGTTTCCGGCATCGCTGAACAGGCCGAAAGGCTCGCCCGCGAGGAGCGAGAGCACCCCGGGCACCGGGCCGGAAAGCCTGAGCGCAAGATCGCCATATTCCGCCTCCTCTCCGGCACCCTCCCCGGCACCCTCTCCGGCCCCGCCCCCGCCATGCGGCACCTGGAAGGTGGTCCCCGAAAGGTCGATCCGGCTGTTGTCGGGGGCGGTCATCCCGGCGCTCTCGGCAACGATGCTGACAAGGTCCGGCGCGAGGGTCACATAGCTGCGGGCAAGCTCTGCCGGGGGCATTCCCGCCACCGGGGTGACGCGCGCCTCTTCAACGCCGAAGGTGCCGTTCATCGTCAGATCGCCATCGGCGGGTTTGCGGAAGGCGAGCGTGGCCCCCACCAGCTGCCCGCCGTCGATGTTTCCGGCCACCCAGGCGCGGGTTTCCGGCGCGGTGGAGACCGGCCAGAGCGCCAGCACCTCGCGGCGGCTGGCGCGCGCCACGGCGGCATCGAGCGACAGCCACCACCCCGCGCCATCGGCACCGAGCCTGCCGGACGCCTGATAGCGGTGTGGCCCGCGGATCGCGACGATCTGCCCGAAGTCGATCTGAAACGGGGCCAGCCGGACGCGGATGTCGGCGGTGCCGCTGTCGATCTCCACCGGCGCGGCGAAAAGGTCGCGCGGGGTGAGCGTGGCGTGCGGGATCTGCACCTGACCGATCAGCGAATTCGGCCAGCCGCCGCGGAACTCGTCAAGGTAGACATGGCCCTCCGCCCGCAGCTGTCCCATCTCGGTGCGGACCGACGCGCCGGCGAAGTCGATCCGCTGGCGGACGGGATCGAAGTCTATGTAGATCTCCGCCCCGTCGAACTGGGCGGGGGGCGTGCCCGGGGCGGGCACCAGGGCACCGGCGTCGATCCTGAGCGCACCGGCGAGGTTTTCCAGCGCCCCCCCCTTGTCCAGCGTGGTGCGCAGCGCGCCGGAGATCGGCGCGTCGATCACGCTCAGAAAGGCCATCACCGGGCTTTGGGCGGCGATGTCGCGGGCGGCGGTGTTGTCGAACCGCAGCGAAAGGTTCGCCTCGGAACTCCCCCGGTCGGAGCGGAAGGCGAATTCGGTCGAGGCCAGATCTTCGGTGCCGTTGAACACGTTGAAGCGGATCGTGGTGTCGATGAAGGCGGGTTTGGGTTCGAACATCACCAGACCGTCAGTCACCTGCCAGACCCGGCCGGAGCGGGCGTCTTCGAGCGTCACCGTGAGGTCGGTGGCGCTGAGCCGGACCACGTTTTCCATCGGACCGCTGGCGAACAGCGCGTCGATCTTGTCGAGCAGCGCGGCGAGGCTGCCGGTGGTCCCGGCGGAACCGGCGGCGCTGGACTTGCGGCCAAATGCAAGGTCGAAGGTACCGTTGGCGAGGCGGCGCAGCGTGACCTGCGCGCCCTGCAACTCGATACGCCCGGGCCGGATCCGGCCCCGGAGCGCCGCGCGGCGGCTGAAACTGCCCTCCACCGCATTGATCTGCGCCAGGGTGAGCCCGCTGCCGTCGCGCAGGGACACATCCACCAGCCGCACCCGCGGCCGCCCGCCGCGGGTCAGCCCCAGCTCGACCCGGCTGAGTGAGACCGAACCCGAGGGCAGCGATGCGTTCAGCTCGTCGCGGACCCGTTCGGTGACCCATTCGGGCAGCACCACCACCCGCCCGGTGAAGGCCATGGAACTCAGCACGAGGAAAAGCGCAAGGCCAAACACCGCCACCAGCGACCAGAGCGACAGATGAAACCCCCACCGCCGCCGCCTGGCCCTCTGCCCGGGGGCCGGAGGCGGGGTCATGCCGGGGGCCGCGCTCTCCCCCGGGGGGGCGCCTGCGGGCCCGGCCTGCGGGCTCTCTGTGCGGATGAAAGCGTCACTCATCGTGCCCGGCGCGGTTCTTGCCTGATCCCAGAAATGCGTTCCGGCTTTCCCCGGGCGGTCTGCCGCCGTAAAACCGGTTGAGCCATGGTGACCAGAGAGGCACGAAATGTCCACCGAACTCGTACAGCCCGGCATGGAAGCGCCGGGTTTCACCCTGCCGCGCGATGGCGGCGCGCCGGTTTCGCTCGCCGGTTTGGCGGGCCGCCGGGTGGTGCTGTTCTTCTACCCCAGGGCATCGACCCCCGGCTGCACCACCGAAGCCTGCGATTTCACCGCCAGGGCAGCGGATTTCGAGGCCGCCGGTGCCGTGCTGCTGGGCATATCCAAAGACAGTGTGAAACGGCAGGAAAACTTCGCCGCGAGGCACGGCCTCACCATGGCGCTGCTGTCGGATGCCGAAAGCGACACCTGCGAGCGCTATGGGGTCTGGACGGAAAAGAAGATCTTTGGCCGCAGCTACATGGGGATCGTGCGCAGCACCGTGCTGATCGGACCCGACGGCGTGGTTGAAAAGGTCTGGTCCAACGTGCGGGTGAAGGGCCACGCGGCCGAGGTGCTGGCGGCTGTTCAGGCGGCGGGTCGGGCGGCGGTGGACAACGCTCCCCGGTGAGTTTCGGCCCCGTCTGGCGCGCGGCAGGGTCCGCAGGTGCGGGAGGCTGTTGTTTCCATGTGTTTCCATGGGTGCGACAATTCGCCCGCCGGCCACGCCTTCTCCCCCCCCGCGCCCTGCCACAAACCGCCGGGGTTCGGCCCGCAAGCCTTGCCCGGGCCCCGGCCTCCGGCCCGTCACCCATCGCTGACAGAAAGCCACGGCAACCGGGAGTGTTTCTCTGATCGAAACGATTGCGTGCCCACCGGCGGTTTATCGCTTTCCGGCCAGGGCCCGGAGAGTGACGCCGCGCCCCAGCTTGCCTCCCCTCGTCCCCTCCGGTAAGCAGGGGGCCAGGCGCGGGGGCACCCGGGGGCAACGGGGCGCGCCGGAATGAACTGGGGCAACAGGGCTGGACCTGGCGGTGAAACGAGTCTTCAACCGATTGAACCACGCGTTTGAGCGCAATTTCCCCGAACAGCGGGTGTTTCTGCGTTCGGAAGCCGGCACGCGCTTCGTGATCGTGCCACCGGTGATGCAGGTGACCGGCTGGTTCGTCTCCGCCGCTTTCGTGGCCTGGGCGATCATCGCCACCGCGGTGCTGATGATGGATTCGATCGGCTCGGGCTCGCTGCGCGATCAGGCCGCGCGCGATCAGGCATTTTACGAGCAGAGGTTGCAGCTTCTTGCCGCCGAACGCGATGCCTCGGCCAGTGAAGCCGCCGCCGCGCAGGCGCGTTTCGCCCAGGCAATGGCGCGGATTTCAACAATGCAATCGGAGCTTCTGGCCTCCGAGGAGCGGCGGCTGGAATTCGAGGCCGGGCTCACCAAGATCCAGCAGAATCTGAGCGACGCCATGAGCGAACGCGACCAGGCCCGTGCCGCGCTTGAAGCGATGCTCGCCGAGACCGGCGGGACCGGGCTTGCGCCATCCGGCGAGAGCGTGCCCACCGGCGCCGACGCTGCCGTGGCTTTTCTGACCGCGGCGCTTGAAGAAACCGCCCTCGAGCGCGATGCCCAGGCCGAGGCCGCCGCCGAGGCGGAAGCCCATGCCGAAAACCTGGTTTTCGAACAGCGCCTGCGCGACGAGCGCAACGACCAGATCTTCCGCCAGCTCGAAGACGCGGTGACCGTCTCGCTGGAACCGCTCGACAAGATGTTCGCCGCCTCCGGCATGTCGACCGACGAGATCCTCGACACCGTGCGCAGCGGCTATTCCGGCCAGGGCGGGCCGCTGATGCCGCTTGTGTTCTCCTCGAAGGGCGCCGACACCGATGCCGACACGCTGCGCGCCAACGAGATTCTCGACGCGCTCGACCGCATGAACCTCTACCGCATCGCCGCCGAGAAGCTGCCGTTCGGCATGCCGGTGCAGGGCCGTTTCCGCTATACGTCGGGGTTCGGCAGGCGCTGGGGCCGGCTTCATGCGGGCACCGACATGGCCGGTCCCGTCGGCACCCCGATCGTCGCTCCGGCCGACGGGGTGGTGACCGAGGCCGGCTGGGTGTCGGGATACGGACGTCTGATCAAGATCCGGCACGATTTCGGAATTGAAACACGCTACGGTCATCTTTCTGCCATCAAGGTCCGAAAAGGACAAAGAGTCTCGCGCGGGGAGCGAATTGGTGATATGGGTAATTCCGGCAGATCGACCGGCCCCCACCTGCATTACGAAATCCGCGTGGACGGCAAGCCAATCGACCCGATGATCTACATCAAGGCAGGGAAACATGTTTTCTAAAAGCAGGATCAATGAACCCGGACCGAAGCAGGCCGGAGAACCCGAGACCAAGCCGGGCGCGGCTGGCAGTGCCAAGCCGGGCGGCGCCATGTCCGCACCGACGCCCCCGAGCGCCCCGAAACCCAAGGCCCCGGCCTCGATGCTGTCGGCCGACCTCGTGGTCAAGGGCAACATGAAATCCACCGGCGATATCGTCATCGAAGGCACGGTGGAAGGCGACATCCGCGCCCATATGCTGACCGTCGGCGAAACCGCCACCGTCAAGGGCGAAGTCGTCGGCGATGACGTGGTGGTCAACGGCCGCATCATCGGCCGGTTGCGGGGGCTGAAAGTCCGCCTCACCGCCACCGCGCGGGTTGAGGGCGATATCGTGCACAAGACCATCGCCATCGAATCGGGTGCCCATTTCGAGGGTTCGGTGCAGCGTCAGGAAGACCCGCTCACCAATGCGGGCAAGAAGGTCAGCCCTCCCCCCAAGGCTGAGGCCTGATCCGGAGACCTCCGCAGGCTGGCCCTCACCGGCCCCTCACCGGCCTTGCCACCGCAATCTCAGGCCGCCCGGCACCGGGCGGTTTGTTTGCTTTGGCACCCCTGTGGCACCCCTGTTGCCCGGGCCCCGGAAACAGGGGCCGGACGATCCGCCCGCGCTCCGGGCAGCGTCGCCGCGCGGCGACGCTTCACGCGGGCGCGCGCCCGCGTCTTTCCCGGTAGCAGTCGCTGTGCGTTTCAGAGCCTCCCGGCCGGCCGGCCCGCGCCGCCTCGGTCCTCGGCCTCAGTCTTCGGCCCTGGCCTCGGCGCGGGACTTGCCCGCCACATCCAGCGCCAGCGTCGCGGCCATGAAGGCGTCAAGATCGCCATCGAGCACGCCTTGCGTGTCGGAGGTCTCGTGATTGGTGCGCAGATCCTTCACCATCTGGTAGGGCTGGAGAACATAGGAACGGATCTGGTTGCCCCAGCCCGCGTCGCCCTTGGCCTCGTGCAGCGCGTTGACTTCGGCGTTGCGCCGGTCGAGCTCCAGCTGGTAGAGTCGCGATTTCAGCGCCTTCATGGCGATGTCGCGGTTCTGGTGCTGGGATTTCTCGGAAGATGTCACCACGATCCCGGTGGGCATATGGGTGATCCGCACCGCCGAGTCGGTGGTGTTCACATGCTGGCCGCCCGCGCCCGAGGAGCGGTAGGTGTCGATGCGGATATCGGCGGGGTTGACCTCGATCTCGATATTGTCGTCGACCACCGGATAGGCGCCGACCGCGGCGAAGCTCGTCTCGCGGGTGCCCTTGCCGAAGGGCGAGATGCGCACCAGGCGGTGGGTGCCGCTCTCGGACTTCAGCCAGCCATAGGCGTTGTGGCCCTTGATCTGGTAGGTGACCGACTTGATGCCCGCCTCGGTGCCCGGCGTCTCTTCCTGCAATTCCACCGCGAAGCCGCGCTTCTCGGCCCAGCGGGTATACATCCGCGCCAGCATCGCCGCCCAGTCGCAGGCTTCGGTGCCGCCGGCGCCGGACTTGATCTCGAGGAAGGCGTCGTTGGCGTCGGTCTCGCCGTTCAGCAGCGCCTCGAGCTCGGCGGCGGCGGCCTTTTCCGCCAGCGCGGAGATGGCGGCCTCGGCCTCGGCGACGACCTCGTCGTCGCCCTCCGCCTCGCCCATCCCGATCAGCTCCACATTGTCGGACAGCTCCTGCGCCATGGCCCGGTAGCCCTCCATCGCCTCGACCAGCGCCTGGCGCTCGCGCATCAGCTTCTGCGCCCGGGCCGGATCGTTCCACAGCTCGGGGTCTTCGGTCATGGCATTGAGTTCTTCGAGCCGGTGATCGGCACTGTCCATGCCGATCCGGGTTTCGAGGAGCTTCAGCGAGGCTTCGACGGCCTCGACGATCTTCTGGGTTTCCGCACGCATCGGACGCGGCCCTCGCTGGTGATAAGGTGGCCTCCCGGGATGTAGCCCGGGGCCGGCGCCAAGGCAAGCCGGTGCACGCACGGGGTACGGCCGCGCGGGCAAACCGCCGGCAAACCGCCTGCCCCTTTGACCCCGCCCCCCGGCGGCTCTAGGCTGCGCAAAGCCGCCCGGACTGCCCGGACGGTGCGCCACCATCCGGCCACACATCCGGCCACAACGGAGCCAGCCCCATGCCCCTCACCACGACCCGCGCAGATTTTCCCGACGGCTTCCTGTTCGGCGCCGCCACCGCCGCCACCCAGATCGAAGGCTCGTCCTTCGGCGGCGCGGGCCCCTCGCATTGGGATACGTTCGCCGCCACCCCCGGCAACACCGACAAGGGCGACAACCCGGCCGTGGCCTGCGGAAGCTATACCCGTCTCGACGAAGACCTCGACCTGCTCGAAGGCGCCCATCTCGACGCCTACCGGTTTTCGCTCAACTGGAGCCGGGTGCTGCCCGAAGGCCGCGGGGCGGCAAACCCGGAAGGGCTCGATTATTACGAACGTCTGGTCGATGGCGCGCTCGAACGCGGGCTGAAGCCGATGGCCACGCTCTATCACTGGGACATGCCCGCCGCGCTCGCCGATCTCGGCGGCTGGCGCAACCGCGACGTGGCCGAATGGTTTGCCGATTACGCCGAAGTGGTGATCAGGCGGCTCGGCGACCGGCTGTTCAGCACCGCCACGATCAACGAGCCCTGGTGCGTGTCCTATCTGTCGCATTTCCTCGGGGTCCACGCCCCCGGCCTGCGCGACATCCGCGCCACCGCCCGTGCGATGCATTTCGTGCTGCTGGCGCATGGCAAGGGCATCGGGCGGATGCGGGCGCTGGGGCAGAAAAACCTCGGTATCGTGCTGAACCACGAAGACATCACCCCCGCCGACGACAGTCCCGAAGCCGCCGCTGCCGCCGCCCGCGAAGACGCCACCTACAACCGCTGGTTCCTCGAAGGTGTCTTCCGCGGCAGCTATCCGGCCGAAGCCCTCGAAGGGCTCGGCCCCCACATGCCCCGGGGCTGGCAGGACGACATGGCCACGATCTCGGCGCCGCTCGACTGGATCGGCAGCAATTACTACACCCGTTCGCTGATCGCCCCCGCCGACGGTCCCTGGCCCGCGACCACCCATGTCGCCGGTCCCCTGCCGAAAACCGAAATGGGCTGGGAGATCTTCCCCGAAGGGCTCACCAATGTGCTCGAACGGGTCCGGGCCCATGCCGGCGGCATTCCGCAATACATGAGTGAAAACGGCATGGCGGCGCCGGATGTGGTCGCCAATGGCGAAGTGGCCGATGCCGACCGCATCGCCTATATCGACGCGCATTTCCGCGCCGCGCTCAAGGCGATCGAGGCCGGCGTGCCGCTCAAGGGCTTCATCATCTGGACCCTGATCGACAATTTCGAATGGGCGGTGGGTTATGACAAACGCTTCGGCATTGTGCGGGTCGATTTCGACACCCTTGAACGAACGCCGAAGGCTTCGTATCACGCCCTGAAAGCCGCCCTCGCCCGGGACTGACCCGAGGCCAGCAGCCCGCCCCGGCGCCTGGCGCAGAATGCACCTCCGAAGGAGTTCGCCCATGCCCGCACCCAACACCTATTCGCTGCTCGCCGATATCGGCGGCACCAACACCCGCGTGGCTCTCGCCGAGGGCACGAGGCTTTTGCCGGAATCGGTGCGGAAGTTCCGCAATGCCGATTACCCGGGGCTCGGCGCGGTGCTGGAACGCTATCTCGACGCCAACGGCAACCCCGATTGCGCCGGGGCCTGCGTCGCCGGCGCGGGTCCGGTGAGCGACGGCACGCTGACGCTCACCAACCTCGACTGGAGCATCGACGGCGACATCGTCGCCCGCGCCGCCAGGGCCGAAAAGGTCGCGGTGCTCAACGATCTGCAAGCCCAGGGTCACGCGCTCGGCCATCTGCCGGACAGCGCGCTCACCCGGGTCGTGGACAGTGCCGACAGCCCCCACAGGCGAGGCCCGGAGGCGACCATGCTGGTGATCGGCATCGGCACCGGGTTCAATTGCGCGCCGGTCTACCAGACCCCCGGCGGCCGCCTGGTGCCGCCGGCCGAGGCCGGCCACGCCAACCTGCCGATCCGCTCCGAAGTGGAGCTGGAACTGTGCCGGGCGCTGGAAGACGCCCACGGCTTTCCCTCCATCGAGGAAGTGCTGTCGGGGCGCGGCCTGAAACATCTCGACGCCTTCTTCGCCCGCCGCGCCGGCGAACCGCGTGAACTCACCTCCGACCAGATCATCGCCGCCGCCACCGCCGGCGACGATCCGATCGCGAAAGACGCGCTCAGCGAATTCATCCGCATCTTCGGCACCGTCACCGGCAACCTCGCGCTGATCCACCTGCCCTTCGGCGGCATCTACCTCATCGGCGGCATGGCCCGCGCGGTGACGCCGTGGTTCGAAACCATGGGCTACGGCGACGCCCTCCGTGACAAGGGACGGTTCGCGGGCTTCATGCGGAATTTTTCGGTGAGTGTGGTCGACGACGATTATGCCGCCCTGACCGGCTGCGCGCATCACCTCGATGGCCTGATCAGAGCCTGATACTTGCCGGCTGCGCGGCAGATTGTATCACGGACGGGAACAATTCCATCACCGGGACCATCACCGGGAGCGGCCTGACGGCCGCCGCCTGCGGCGGGCAAGCCCGGGGGCGCTGCCCCCGGACCCCCGGAGTATTTGACCCAGGAAAAAGAACCTGAGGCGGAGGAAGCCGCAGCCCCGGTCAGAACTCCTGGCCGGCGAGCCGAGCCACGACCTGGCCCTCCTGCGGCTCTTCTGCGGCCCGCCCCGCTACATCCCGCCGGATTTCGCCTGGGCGATCATCTGAGCGATGCGCGCTTTCAGCGCCTTCGGAACAGCCTTGCTGTCGAGCGACAGGAAGCCCTGCACGATCAGATCGCGCGCCGCATCTTCCTCCATGCCCGCGGCCATCAGGTAGTTGAGCTTTTCGGTGTCGATCATGCCGACCGAGGCTTCGTGGCTCAGCTGCGACCCTTCGGCCTTCGCCTGAAGCGATGGTACCGCGACGATCTCGCCCGCCGCGCCGAGCTTCAGCCCGTCGCAGCCGAGAAAGCCCTGGGTGCCGCCCACATCGCCCACCAGCAGTGCGTTGTTGACGATCCGCCCGCCCGCCGAGACCATCCGCGTCAGGTCTTCCGACCGCGCCCCCGCGCCCGTCAGGTGGGTTTCGGTGTGGTTGATCCGCTCGGTGCCCTCGGGCGCGAAGCAGATCGCCTGCGACACCTCAACCGCCGCCTCCTCCAGGATCGTGTGCGAATGGCTCACATGGTGGCGGATCGGCGCCAGGGCGATCGACATCGAGGTGTCCTGCGCGCCCTTCTCCATCCGCGAATAATTGTAGGAATGGATCTCCATCCCCGGCCCCCAATGCTCGATCGACACCGACCGGCAGCGCGACCCGGGCCGCATGTAGGTCTCGTGCAGCGAGATGTGGCGCCCGCGATGCACCTCGGAGGGCGCCGCCGCGCCCGAGACCATTTCGACCTCGGCGCCTTCGTCGATCAGGGTGATGTCATGGGTGAACTGGCGCACCTGCGGGGTTTCCATCAGGCTGAAGGTCTGCACCGGCAGGCGGACCTTCGCGCCCGGTTTGACCCAGACGAAATGCCCCAGCGGGTCGTGCATGTGCTCGGCGATCATGGCGATATGCTCGTTCGCATCCGCATCGACCAGGCCGAACATCAGATCCTGCACGAACTCGAACGTCGTGAGCGCCTCGTTCAGCGGCATGATCACCACGCCATCGTCGTTGGTCTCGGCCAGCCTGACCTCGGCATCTGTCAGGATCGCCGTGGCCGCGCGCTTCGACATGTCGTCAAAGCCGACTTCGATCAGCGCCTCGCGTTCGGCGTTGGTGATGGTCGTGGCGTCGGTTCTGGCATGCGTGTCTGTCATCGCTTCGTCTCCTGTTCAGCCCGCTTGCGGGACCGTGTAGCCGTGATGCTGGATATGGCTGAACAGGGCCGCCGGATCGCCGGAATGCACCAGGCGTCCGTCGTTCAGCACATGCGCCCGCGCCGCATTCACATGCGACAGGATCAGCCCGGTGTGGGTAATCACCAGACCGGCACGCGGCCGCCCCTTTGCATCGGGCGCGGCCACCAGGTCGCGGATCGCCTGACCGATGGCGCGCACATGTTCGAGGTCCACCCCGCTTTCGGGCTCGTCGAACAGCATCAGCCGCGGGTCTTGCAGCACCAGTTTCAGCACCTCCCAGCGCTTGATCTCGCCGCCCGAGAAGCCGACGTTCATGTCGCGCGAGATGAAGTCATGAAGATCGAGCTTCGCCGCCGCCTCGGCCAGCCGCGCCTCTGCCCCCAGCGATTGCGCAAAGGCGGTGACGGTGACGCCGTTGAGGCTCGGCGGGCGCTGAAACGCCATGCCGATCCCGGCCGCGGCCCGCGCGCGCAAGTCGAGGTCGCGGATGTCCTCGCCATCGACGAGGATGCTGCCGGAGGTCACCTTCCAGGGCGGCAGCCCCATGATCGCCGCCAGCAGGCTCGACTTGCCCGACCCGTTCGGCCCCAGAAGCACATGGGTCTCGCCCGGCATCACCCGCAGCGATATGCCGTCCACGACGGTCTTGCCGCCCACCCAGACGCTCACGTCACGCAACTCGAGAATGGCTGTTTCAGACCGCATGTCTTCCTCCTTGCGGTGTTCGCACACCGCCTTTCGGGCCACGCCCCAGGCGCAACCCGGACGCAACCCGGACGCAACCCCGCTGACACCCGATGATCCCGGCAAACCCGGAACCGGAAACACGCCCCAACGCCGGGGCAGTTCAAGCCACAACCCGCCCACGACCCGCAGCGTCCACTCGCACCAATTATATTCGGATTACTCCCTTGTCGTCGTTGATTCAGATCATGCGCCGGCTTCGCCGAACTATAGGGACACGATGAAAACCTTTGATAGATATATGAATTCCTTCATATCTGGCAGATCAGAGGCGGTCAGAAAAGCGCTTGGAGGCCGAAACGCGGTTTGCGGATCCAGCCGTCCTTCGGCATGCCAACACCCGTCAGCAGGGCGAACGGGATGAGACCTTCGCCAGTTCGGCACAGGCGCGCAGATGCCCCCGGCCGACGGCGATCAATGCGGCCAGAGAGCGCCCGGCCGCTGCCGTCCTGTCTGGCGCATCCGTGCGATACCGAGGGTGCGGCGGGCAGCCCGGCCCGGGTGTCTGGACATGCGGGGCGAATGCGTGGCTAATGGGCGCACGTGCGAAGGGGAAGCGGCAATGGCGGTTGAGGTGAAAAGCCGGTTCGACAGGCTCGCGGAGCGGCTCGAACTCAAGGCCTTCGGGATGATCTACGGGTCGATCACCGTGCTGGCGACGGTGCTGGCCTTCGGGCATTCGGCGGAAGATCCGGTCAGAACCGCGCTGATCCTGTTCGGCTCGGTCCTTGCGATGACACTGGCGAAGGCCTTCGCACAGGTGTCGTCAGATGCGGTGCGCGACCGCCGCAGGCCGGGCCGGGCCGATTTCAGGCAAGCCTGGCACCACACCGCGCCGACGCTTGCCGCCGCCAACGTGCCGGCGCTGATGATCGCGGGCGCCGCCACCGGGCTCTACGACATCCACAGGGCGCTGGTGCTGTCGCAGCTCTATGCGATTGTCGTGCTGGTGCTTTTTGGCTACAGCATCGGCTGGGTGATCTACCGCCGGGTCTGGCCGGCAGCGCTCAACGGCGCCTTCACCGGCGCGATCGGACTGGGGCTGGCGCTGCTGAAATATGTCATGCACTGACCGCTGGCGGACAGGCAGGAGCGGAGGACAGTCATGAACAGGATCATTGCGCGGGCCTGGGGCGCGCGGGGGGCGATCTTCGCCATTCACCTTGTGATGAGCGTGTTGGCGGTGGCGGTGGTGACGCCGCTGGTCGGGCTTTCGGTGCGGCTCGGCGTGTCTTTCTCGGGCAACGCGGCGCTGACCGATCAGGACATCGCCCGTTTCCTGCTGTCGCCCGTGGGCATGGTCGTGCTGATCGCCGTGGCGGCCATCATGCTGACGGCGGGCATCCTCGAACTGGCGGCGCTGCTGAGCGCCCTGCGCGACGGTCCCGGGGTCGCCGGACGGCTCGCCCGCACGCTGCCCGCGCTGCTCACCTTCGCGGCGCTGCTGGTGGTGCGGGTGCTGGCCGTGGTGCTGCCCTTCGCGGCGGCGATCGCGCTGATCGTCTTCAGCCATATCGGCGCCTATGACATCAATTACTATCTCTCCAAACTCCCGCCTGAATTCATCCGCGCCATCCTGCTCTCGGCGCCTTTGCTGCTGGTGGCCATCGGCTGGCTCATCTGGCTGCTCGCGGGCTGGGTGATGGCGCTGCCGCTGGTGCTCTCGGGGCAGAAGGCGCGC
>PDWJ01000227.1_pt1 | contig 85205 bp, 61 predicted proteins | sample 1430881 | NCBI WGS metagenome assembly PDWJ01 (sample SAMN01162460, study PRJNA174530) | Oral metagenome, whole genome shotgun sequencing project. | biome: Marine environment; feature: Marine mammal; material: Swab sample of the gingival sulcus; isolation source: swab sample of gingival sulcus...
AGGTTATTAAAAGCCGCAGATATTACATTGCCATGCGCCTTTCCAAAGGTGGAAGCCAATGTACACACTAAGAAAAAGCTGAATAAAATCCGTAAATAACTGATTTTAGGACAATTATTTCTTATTTTTCATAACAATTTTCCGGAAGATCCGTTCCAAAGTGTCGGCCGCAAATCGGTCATTTCAGCAAGAACGTATTGCAGACGTGCACGAAGAGGGGCTTTCCACTTGAGAGGAAAGGGCTTTGCTTTTAAGTGAAACGATGTTGTTTGGGTTCAGTGAACGGGAGCCATCCCATCGGTAGCATGTCAGCGTTCCTTCTGGGTAATAAACACCCGCATCCAGGCACGCAACATTCTCCTGTTTGATGGGTGTCCCGGAAGTGTCCGCGTAGTGGCCGAAAAACACGGGTTTTTCACTTTTTAAATATCCGTTGGTCTTGAGCTGACGACGTGTCTTGTCATCGAGACTCCTGAAGGCCGATTTGCCGATTTCTGCCTTGGTAAAGGTCAATTCGTTTAGAAGAGAGTTTTGTCGCGGCTCCACCCACCATTTCAAGCGCATGCTGTTTCGGATATGGCCATCGGAGTCTTTAAAGCGGTACTTGTCAGGAAGTTCCAATTCGGGACCTTTCAGCAGTATTTCAATGGCATCCTGTTCCTGGCCTTTTTTAGCGGACTTTTGCAAGAAGGACTCTGTGAGGCGGAGATCTTCACCCAGTTGTTTGGTCACGAAGTCAATCCATGACTGACTCCAGCAGGCGTGGATTGCCCTGAATTCTGAAGTTTCAAAAAACAATGGTAAGGACAGCATCCATTGGAGCCATTGTTCTACAGGCTCCTTGTTGTGCGTCAACTGCTTGATGGTTTCTCTTGTCTGACCGCAGTTTTTAGGGCTGTGTTCTCTTAGGAAACTCCCGTTGGCATCTGTTTTGTGCATGCAAATAAAGTTGTATTCGTGGTTGCCCAACAGACCCACGGCCTGACCGCTGTCAATCATGTTCCTGACTAAATGCAGGGTTTCTGCGATCTCTGGGCCCCGGTCAATGTAGTCACCCAGGAAAAGCACTTTTCTGCTTGGGTGTGCATAGGTTTGGCCTGAGTTTTGATAACCCATGGCCTGTAACAGTTTGTGGAGTTCTGAGGCGTGTCCGTGAATGTCGCCAATGATATCGTAAATAAGATGCTCCCGAAAATGTTTTTTTTCAACAGTGTTCATTCTGCTATATAAAGAGATCGTACAGCATATGGACAGTCGCTTTGACTGTGCTGTATAAATGTCCCTGAATGCTGTGATCGAGTTTTACATAAAAGCGGAAGGAGTGAGGGATGCTTTAAATAGGTGGGCATGTAAAGGTGGGCTTAAAAAAGGTAGGCAATAAAAGGTGGGATTATAAAAGGTAGGCTTGTATAGAGGTAGGATTGCATCCCTCTCCGGATAAACCGGTTGTAGACATTATAACTCTCGATGATCTAGAACGCAACACCGTATGTGCATCACATGAAGCAGGAACAACTTTTTAAGACCCCTGGGTTCAAGGGTACATAAGCTTGACATAACCTATTATTTTTAATTAAACTTGGCATGACAGAAGGAATGTGAAACTTCAGGAGAACGAAATGGCCCAGGAAAATCATGTGGAAGATATTTACTTAAAGGGCATGATGGCATTTTCAAAAAAAGAATATCAAAAGGCCTATACATTTTGGAAAAAAGTTATCGAATTAGAGCCAGGCCACACGGAAGCACTGAAGGGAATTGAGAAACTGAAACGTTTGAGAAAGAAGAAAACGCCCAAGGAAGTTTTAGCGGAAATCAAGAAGCGATATGCAGCAGGAGACTACAGCCGCGCGTTAGAGTTATGTCAAATGCTTGTAGACCGATTTCCCGATAATCAGGACTTAAAGGGTTTGAAAAAGAAAATAGCAAGCCGGATTGAGAGGGAAAGACAAGACGAATTGGTTTCCGCAAGCCAGGACGCGCTGGAATCCACCATGTATTTTCAGGAACGGGCTGAGAAAACGAATTGGGAGCAGGAAGGACATGGAGAAGATGCACAGAATCCCGATGTTCAGCAGCTTATCCAACAAGGAGTAACGCTCTATGAGCTCAAGGACTACGCGCAGGCGCAAGCGATTTGGAAACAAGCCCTCCAATATGATCCAGGTAACAGGATTCTTCTGGGTTACCTTTCCGATGTAAGTCAGGTCATGCAATCGCAAGCCTCAGGTACTGTAAAAGATGAGGAAAGTGGAAAACCAAGCAAGGAAGAGCTCATTCAGATTTACAGTGAAGGCAAAGACCTGTATAAACAGAAAAAATACCGAGAAGCCCTGGAAAAATGGCAGTGTATTTTGGCTTTATATCCCGATCACAAGGAGACATTGCTCTGTGTTCAGCGAACAGAAGCGGCTATAAAGGAAGATGAAGGGCATCTTAAAGAGCTGGAGCGTGCAGAAGCCGCTTTTAAAGCTGGAGACTACACCGGGGCAGAGAGGATTCTGTTACCCATTTTCATCAAAGCACCTCATTTGCAGGAAGTGCAAAAACTGAAAGACGCCATCGATGAGCGGAAAAAACAGATTCGTCAATTAAAAGAACTTGAAATGGAGTCAGCATCTGCAGAGAAGGTTGCTATCGCCAGTGACGATGAGATTACCAAGTACTTTACACCGACTGAGGAAAGTGCGGGTTCTGCGGCAGCTTCTAAATCGCCCAAAATGGTCATGTCAGCGACAGAAATAGTGGAAGCGGAGCGGTCAAACCGAAATATGATATTCAGGTTACTAATTGTTGTCTTAGCCATTCTCATTGTGGCTGGCTGTTTTTTTATTTGGAAAAACCGGGCAGACTTCAGTCGTAAAATCATTGCAGATGCACCAGTGCAAGTGACTATTCCCAGAATGATTAAATGGTACTCCAATGAGGCCAGAATCAATGACTACATGGAAATAGCCGCAGAGTACAGCAGCCTTGGCGATTACTTTATGGCCTACTGTGCCTACGATAAGGTACTTCAACTTAAGGATAAGGCTATTGCTGATTTAAAAGATCAAAAAGATGCATTGGATGCTGTGTTTAAGGTTGAGTCGGCAGCTAAAATAGCGAAGGAAGAGAGAGAAAAGAGCCGCAAAAAGATTGTTTTAGAAGAGTTGGACAAGGCGGCGTTTGAAAGCATTCTTCAAGGATGGCAAGCAGAGAAGGCAGATGAAGTCATCCCTGTTTTGCGTGCAGCTTTAACGAGGGATTACGATGATTTGGAGCTTCGCGAATATCTGTCTAAAGCTGAAAGCCAAAAAGGTTTGATGCTGACTCAGGATCTGGGCACACTGGAAAAGGCTTTGGACTGTTTTAAACGGGCGGCTGTCTTGGGGCCTATAGGAAATAGAAATCGCGAACACTTTAAGGTGATTCAGTTATTCTATACCAACTCAATTGACGATCACGAACGAAAGCAATGGTTCTTCCTTTTTACAGGAGATTGATGTGAACAAATGCTTCTGCTGCGGTGAAACCCTTTTAGAAACAGATGAACACTGTCGGAACTGTCGAATAGATCGCCGTGTTTTAAGGGAAATCGGAAATGTTCACACGAAACCAGCTTTTCTCTTCGGTAGTGTGGATTTTATGAACCCGGACGCAGGGAAAGAGACCCAAAAGACCCCATCTTCCAGCGTAAAACAGGTCCAAGAACCTGTGGTAAAGGCCACCTCAGAAGCTTTGATAAAATCTTTAAAAAAAACATCGAAAGAACCTATAGAAAAACCGCTGGTAAAACCAAAACCCAAAAGGCAGAAGCAAAAAATAGAGGAAGCTTCTTTTGGGGACAAGGCCATTGAATTTCGCGATACAGGGTTGCAGACCTTAGTTAAAGCGGTTGAGAAAAAAGAAGCAGAGGCAAACGGTTTTTCCAAAAATCCGGATCGCAGCAGGTCGCTCTTAAAACAGATCTTTTCCATTGTTCTGGACTTTGTCTTTCTGGTGTTTTTGAACTCTTTGGTTACGTTGGTTGCCAGCTACCAGACTGCCAGACCTTTTAATGTTCTCTATGTTTATAGTCTCATACCCATGTTGCTGGCACACTGCGCAATTTCAGCTGTCTTGTTTGCACTTTTCATTCAGTATTTTGGACATTCTCCCGGAACCCTGATTGTGAAAAAATCGGATTAAGCAGGTGAATACCGATTGACACATTTATATACAATTCAGGGTTAAACTTACATCTATTGAACTCTTTTTAAGAATCCATGTGAATTTAAACTTTCAAGGAGAGCACTCTTGTAATCCTGCGGTTTTTTTTATCGCGTGAAAACCAATGGCCGCTTTATAGCGGCTCCTATTACCGTGTTTTTGGAGTGTGTTATGGTTCAGTCGACCTTATTTAACTATATCCGAGGCGAAAACAAAGGAAATGCCTTGAGCCTTGAGTGCGGGTAGTTTGTCTTTAATGGCTGCCATGGTACTCGGGTACGGGTGCCCAATTGCAACAGCAAAGCCCTGTTTCTTGGCCGTTGAAACCGTTTTAGCTATTTGCTTCACCGTAAAATCGTAGCTCATGGTTGCATCGAGGAAAACATCTCTTTCAGCACAGCGAATACCTTGAGCTTTCGCTGTTTGGTACGCGATAGTGGATGCATGTGTTCTTGAATCAATAAAGAACAGGTTCTTTTCCTTGATTGTTTGGACGAGCGAAGGCATGAGTTTTTTTGAAGCGGTTATTCTGGAACCCATGTGATTGTTGACACCCGTTACATGCGGTACCTGTCGGAGAGCCTCGCTGAGCGTTTCCTGTGCTTTCAGGGGTGTAAACGAAGAAAATATAGCACCTGCTCCTGGATTGGCCACCGGGAAATTGGTCGGTTCCATTGGCATGTGGAGCATTACTTCATAGTGATTTTTATGAAGCTCGTTGGCGCAAGTTTTGGTGTACCTTTGAAATGGCAAGATGGCAAAAGTAATGGGAATATGTATGCCGGTTAAATCAGAGAGAGCACTGTAGGGCTTCATGCCAACGTCATCGATAATAATTGCCACACGAGGACCATCGTAAGATTCCCAATAGGTAGAAGCGGGCGGTTCTTCTACCGGGTCGGGAGATTGAGCTTTTGCAGGTTTTGGTTTCCTGATGACTTTGGGCTTTTTGGCTTTTTTTTGTTTTTTGAGTGAAAGGATCAGCTTCATGTAGGGTTGTTCATTTTGTGAAAGCGTAATCAATTGCATCAACTGGCTTTTGACTGTTTTTTCTTTTCCAATGTTGACTTCAACGTTTTGCGATTCTGCTAAATGCTTCAGAGCTTTAATGATACATTTTTTTTGTTTTCTCGTGACATGGGCTTTCCAGTGTTCCGTTTCGTTTTTAAGAGAAAACGTTTCAAGATCTGATCCCAATTGAACATCGGCCGCCAGTAAAATGCTCTCAATAGCAATAAGCTGGTTGGGGCTCTCTTTTTGGTGAGGCGGCAACAACAGGTTTTTGTATTTATAGATGGCGATTGCTGCTGCCGCGAGAATAGCCAGTGTTAAAAGAAATAGAAAGAGCTTTCTACCTAGGGAACGGGTTTTCTTTTTTCTCGTTTTCCGCTTTTTGGTTGTTCTTTTTTTGGTAGCTGCCATGTCAACTCATCGATGTATTAAAAATAAAAAAATTCTCTTCGGGGTGTTCTGACAGCAGAGGGTGTTTTTCATCTCGTGAACTGAGGAGTGGGTTATCTATTGGCCAGTCGATGTCAATTTCAGGGTCAGACCACAAAATACCCCTTTCATGCTGGGGCGCATAGTAGTCAGAACATTTGTACAGTATTTCTGCTGTATCGCTCAGCACTTGAAATCCATGGGCGAAGCCTTTTGGAATCAGAAATTGCTTTTGGTTTTCTGCGGAGAGTACGATGCTTTCCCACTGGCCGAATGTGGGGGATCCCAAGCGAATATCGACCGCTACATCGAAAATTTCACCGGATAAAACACGTACCAGCTTATCCTGAGCCTGATTGATTTGGTAGTGGAGACCGCGCAAAGTGCCCTTACTTGAGAAACTCTGGTTGTCTTGTACAAAATCCATAGTCAAGCCGCTTCGTGAGAAATGTTCATGATGGTAGGCTTCAAAGAAATAACCCCTGGGATCTCTATGGACTGTGGGAATAACTGTTACCAAGCCCTGAATGTTTCCTTTTACAAATTTCATGATATTCATCCATTTTATTGTAGAAAAGAGGACCGGTTCTGTGTCGTTTTACTCTTCAGGCAGTAAATCACAGTTTGTCCTTTGGAGAAGATATTTTAGCAGAAAAAATGTGCTATGTCTCGAATTGCCTATGGCCGTAAGTCCGGTTTCGTTTTCCTTTTGGTTCATTACGAACGCAGACCCCCCTTTTTTTTGTTGAAATAGAGCAACACGCTTTTATAATTGAACTGGCTTTGGGGGGCACAATGAAAAAAACACCTTTTCTCGTTCTATTTGGTTTGGCTGCTATATTTGGTCAAACTCAAACCAGTTTAGATTCCGTACTCGCAAATTATTACAAGGCGTTGGGCGGACTGGATAAGTTGAATGCCGTCAAGACCATGCGTGTGGAAGGTAAATCGATCCTGCCGAAGATGAATTTGGGGGTCGACATGATACTTTATGTCTCGAAACCCAATAAATTCAGAGTGGAAACGGTTTCCCACGGGATGAAATCTATTAAGGCCTATGATGGTAGAATTGTTTGGACGAAGAACGGAAACCAGGATGCAATCGCTTATAGTGAACAGATTTCCAAAGTGATGAAATCGGAAATGGACTTGGAAGGGCCGCTTGTAAATTGGAAAGCCAAAGGAAATGATCTGAAGTATTTAGGTACTGAGATTGTAGAGGGCGTGGCTGCCCATAAAATCAAAGTACTCGAGTACACGGGAAGAGAATACGTTTATTATCTGCATCCAGAGACCTATCTTCCGCTTTTGTTTGTCATGACAAGAGCAGAAGACCAACGCACTCCGCTTATGTCAACACAAATTGTAGAGTATGCGGACGTTAAAGGGTTAAAGTTCCCCGCCATTTTAAAGTTAACGGATAAACACGGTAACTTGGTGATATCGACTTTATTCGAAAAATACGAACTGGATGGTCCAGTGGAATCTCAACTATTTGAATTTCCAGATGCTAAAGAGAAAGCATTTCATTGACTCATCTGTAAACAAAGGTCCGTTAAAAAAGCAGCATATTCCAAAATAAACCGCTTGACACGGAAAAAGTGAACAACTAGAATGTGACTCCGTTTGCAGATAAACGGGGAAAGGAGCGTATCATGTCTCGTGTATGTAAATTAACTGGAAAGCGACCGCTGAAGGGTAATAAAGTCGCGCACTCCAATAAAAAGACAAATAAGCACTATATGCCTAATATTGTTAAAAAGCGCATATATGTTCCTGAACTCAAGCGTTTTGTCAGACTCAAGCTTTCCGCAAGGGCCCTGAAGTCCATTACAAGAAAGGGTCTGTTACCCTATTTGAAAAAACAGGGCCTGACTCTTAAAGATGTAACCTGAGTTTCAGTTTGTTATTGAGGAAAAGCTTCGCTTTTGCGAAGCTTTTTTTTTGGGTGCGTCCAAGCAGGCGCACACACTTGCCTGATTGTGGATCCTATTCCTCGTCTGTGTTTAAACCCTCTAGCCACTTTCGAAGCGTTTTTTCCGGCAGGAAACCTATTTTGATCTCTTCGATGACATGGTCCTTACTGATAATAAAGGTCGTTGGGTAAGCCTCGATGTTTGAGAAGGGATAGGGAAGCTTGTTCAGTTTTTCAGATACCATTGGGTAGGAGATCCGTGTATTCAGGCCAAACGCTCTAATTAATTCAGGTGTGTCCGGACTGATCCCTATAAATAGAACCTCGCCTTTCATTTCAGTGGCTACTTTGGAGAAGTGTGGGATTTCCCTTTTACAGGGAGGACAGGTTGTTGACCAAAGGTTGACAACGATTTTCTCTCCATGGAAGGTTTTCGTGTCGATAGTGGCACCCTCAATATCAGTGAAGTGCAATGGCTGAACGGTTTGTCCAATTAATGCTTTGTTGTTTTCCTGCATGCGGTTCCATCTAAGGAACATCTGTCTGTAACTATAACCAAAGTAAAGAGAGCCAAATATGCCAAGAAGTGAGCAGATCAAAGCCGTGTTGGTTTTTAGTGTGAGTTTTGCTTTTATTTTCCAGGAATTGCAGGAAAGAACGCAGCCAGCGATACCAGTCACCAGTCCGAATAAGATGATGCTTAACGGAATGGAGACAATTCCCAGGATTAACGCCAGGCTTTCTGACCCTTTTTGCGTGGCTTCACGGTTGTATTCAGTCATATTTGTTCCTTGTCTATGTGTTGCAGTGGGCATGTTTCCAAGATCGCTCGCCCAGACCGCTGTAAGTTGCTGACACACTGTAGAGGCGGCAATGGTGAGCCAAAAAGAACCTGTAACCTGGGTTCTTGATGGAGCTACAGCCGCTCTCGCAGCGGTGTAAGTTGCCCGACACAGAATTATAGCTCAAAAAAAACGAAGTTTGCTTGAGGTTCCATTTTTTTTAAACCCGAAGAGTTCAGCATGAGCGATCTGGATGGAGTGATAAGGATTATTGTAATGGAGTTTTTGCTGAATTAGAGTGTAATGGCAACAGGGTAAATGCCTTTTTCGGCTTTAGTACAATACTTATCTTGCTGAAAGTGGTATGATTACCATCAATATGACATGAGTTGAAGAGTGCTTGGCCAGTATGAATTGGATAAAATAAAAAAAAGATTACAGCTTTTTTCGGCGCGTGTCTGTTTTCAGGAGGAGAGAGATGTCAGAATTTAAATTTCAGCCTATTTTTGAGTATGGAAAAGATAAAACTGAATACCGAAAGCTTAGCTCTGAAGGTGTTCACTTGGTCAAAGAGGGAGAAAGAGAGGTTTTACACGTTGATGCTTCTGCATTGACCTTATTGGCGCGGGAAGCCTTTAGAGACGTCTCTCATTTGCTGCGGCCTGCCCATTTGGAAAAACTGGATCGCATTATGAAGGACCCGGAGGCGTCCGACAACGATCGATTTGTCGCATTGGATTTGCTGAGAAACGCGGTCATTGCGGCGGAAATGGAGTTTCCTTCCTGTCAGGATACCGGTACAGCCATTGTCATGGGAAAAAAAGGAGAAAATGTCTATACCGGGCTCGATGACGCGGAACACTTATCCAAAGGTATTTACCAAACCTATACCGAAACGAATTTAAGGTATTCTCAGGTTGCTCCTCTGAGCATGTACGAAGAAAAAAATACGGGTACCAACCTGCCTGCCCAGATCGATCTCCTGGCCACTCAGGGCGATGCCTATCATTTTCTTTTTGTTGCCAAAGGCGGTGGATCTGCCAACAAAACCTATCTCTATCAGAAGACAAAGGCCTTGTTAAATCCCGAATCAATGGAAGCGTTTGTCAAAGAAGCTATGGGCGGTTTGGGGACTGCGGCCTGTCCTCCCTATCATTTGGCCTTTGCCATTGGCGGCACGTCTGCTGAAATGAATTTGAAAACCGTGAAACTCGCATCGTGTGGATACCTCGATGAACTTCCCACAAGCGGAAATGAACTGGGTCGGGCGTTCAGAGATCTGGAAATGGAAGCAAAAGTTGAAAAATGGGCCCAGGAGTGCGGAACAGGAGCGCAATTTGGCGGTAAATACTTTGTGCACGATGTGCGGGTTATACGCCTGCCGCGGCATGGTGCCAGTTGTCCGGTTTCCATAGGTGTCAGCTGTTCGGCAGACAGGAATGTCAAAGGCAAGATTACGAAGGACGGTGTGTTTTTAGAAAAATTGGAGCATCACCCCGCGCGTTTCCTGCCAGCAAATGCCCTTGATGGAGCAGGTGGAGCCACCCGAATCGATCTCAACCAACCCATGGAAGAGGTGTTGAAATCCCTGTCGGCCCTCAAAGTTGCCAGTCTGGTCTTGCTGACAGGATCCCTGATTGTGGGTAGAGACATTGCCCATGCCAAAATTAAAGAGCGCCTGGACCGCGGTGAAGGCATGCCCGATTATCTCCTGAAACACCCTATTTACTATGCCGGGCCGGCAAAGACGCCAGCTGGATATGCTTCAGGTTCTTTTGGCCCTACCACCTCTCAGCGCATGGATCCCTATGTACCCATATTCCAAAAGGAACGCGGCTCCATGATTATGTTGGGTAAAGGAAATCGCCATCCTTCGGTAACGGACAGCTGCAAAAAGTACGGCGGTTTCTATCTCGGCTCCATTGGCGGCCCCGCCGCGCGGTTGGGTAAAGAGTGCATTACAAAAGTAGAAGTTCTCGAGTATCCAGAGCTTGGAATGGAAGCTATTTGGAAAATTGATGTGGTCGATTTTCCCGCCTTCATCATTGTGGATGATAAGGGTAATGATTTTTTCCAACAGGTGTAAATGAAATTCAGCTGAGTTGGATCTCAACTGAAAATCCAGGCCTCATGCCGATTCCAAGAGAAGTCGGCGGCGCTTCGTTGCTCGTTGAACCCTGCATGATGCAGGTAGATACGAGTGCCCCCCTCTGTGGGAGTATCGGGGCTTTCTGAAAAGACAACTGTCATTTCATCTGTTCGGCATGGGCCAACCACATCTTCCTGCTTGCAGTTGGGGCCAGGTATCGCCTTGTTAAATATCAGATTTTAATCAAGTGTAACCCTTTTTTTGGGTGGCCGCATCCGATCTTGATATTTCTTTTGTTGACAATAACGATCAAACCCATAATAATTTAACCCAATATCAATGATTTACTGATGTGGAGAAATCTCAGCAGGTGGTGTTCTGTCTATCCATTTTGATAGTCCATCAGAAAGCCAACTGCATCTGTTTTCTGTGAGGAGTGAGAATGGGGAATGTGGTGACATGCTATCCAAGGTATAGAAAATGCGGTAGCGCCGAATTATCCGGTTACACGGTGTTTCAAGATCGGGTTAACGGCAAACAGTTTTTAGGAAGAGTTCTCCAGCAGGAGGCCATACACATGGAGTCCCTTGACTGGATAACCTATGTGAAGCATTTTGCCTTACTTCCCAGCAACTTTCGACTCTATTCCGATGGTGATTGTATTTCTATCAGCACGTCTTGTACTGATGTCAAGGCCATTTATCCGGGAATTATTTCAAAAATTTCGAGTACTGAAATAACCCGTACCTGTTTTAACCTCATCAGTGGAATGGAGTTTCTGTTTCGGCATGGTCGATTTCTGAAACAGCTGAGTGTGCGCCATCTTGTTTACGATACCAAACACGGTGGACGAGTAGGTTATCTGGAAGATCTCATATCAACTGCTGAGATGGAGGGTGAATTTCTACCAAGCGCTTTGAATTGGATGTACAGCCCTCCAGAAACACAGGAAAAAGGTCTGTTTGATGAATCGTCTTTAGTTTACTACCTCGGTTGCTTGTTTACTCACTTGTTGACAGGGTCTCCTCACTATCGAACACAGTCTGAACGATCGCAGTTTTTAAGTGGTTTTTCCATAAAGAATGCGCTGAAAGAATTGCTTTGGGAAATGACGCAGCCGTTATCGCACAAACGGATTAAAATGGACGCTTTGCTGGTGCGTTTGAGAAAAGAAGCCGGAATAAGTAAAAACACCCGCTTGGATGTTCGCCTGTTTCACCATAAAAGTAACAGGCTTCCTCTACCTGAAGACGGTCATACATCCATGGCAACACTTTTTCAAACAGGTCCGGGAAGGGAGGGGCTGCTATGGCGCAATCGAACTCTGGAGTGGGCCAAAGAGCAAAACTACCTCTTGCTGCACTTGTGGCATGAAGAACCAATGACTTCACCTTTTCAAAGTATCAATTGCTTGATCGATCTCATAAGGGGTGACTTTTTAAAAGAGCTGGGTTTTGTTGATCAATTTCAGAGCTTGCCCCATTTATCAAATTGGCAAACCAACGAGGAAATAGAATCCTATTGGAAACCGCTCGTAGGAGAACTTAAACGGGCCTTGTTTGGCAATATTTACACGGGCGTGGTTATTTTTATCGAGAATTTTCACTTTGTTGATCACGACAGCATAGGCGCTTTTTCGCTTTTGATTAACTGGCTTAGAGATCAAAAAATTATCTTTGTCGCCTCTATTTCCAGTTTCCTCCACAAGAATGTCAAAAAAATGGTCAACAATACACCCCTCGCGTTTCAGTTGATTAAGCCTGCGGCTCTTACTCTGGAGGACTTTGAATATTTAACGGATGCTTTTCAAGGACAGAAGAAATACTACCTGTCGCTCTATCAAAAAACACAGGGGAATCAGTCTTTGTTGCTTAATGAACTTTCCTCCAAGGGAAAAGGCGGGCAATTTCTAGAGGACTTTTGGCGTCAACTAACACCTGCTTGTCAAAGACTGTTTTCTCTGCTCAGCTGTTCCTTTTTCCCCATGGCACTATCCGACATTGAGGAATTCATCCCAAGGTCTGAGTTCCCTGAACAAGAAACACTGGACAAAATGGGTTTTATAGAAAGGGACTCCATTCACGGTCTGTTCATCAAAATCCCCATGGTTCGGCAATTTTGTCTCGACCGTTTGCCAGAAGATACCAGATTACAGATCTGGAAACGAATCTTGCAGCTGGAGTCAACGGGTGGTTTTCAAAAATACTGTGTGAGCGCTCTAACCGGTGAGACAGATCAATCGCTTTTCAGTCATGCTGTCAATGATGTGCTCAGTAAATCCTGGGACCTTTGGTACTACGCAACCATACCTCTCGGTCAGGGTAAAGATTCGTCCTATCAAAATCGCAACCACATAACGAAGAGTTTTACAATGATCGGTAACATGATGCAGGGCATTCCCGTGGAGCGGTCCCTGCCTGCAGAGCTCAACTTCTTTGTTCCTTACAACAAGGGAATACGAGCACTCAACAAGGGCCTGTTTGATCACGCCCTCAAACATTTTGTGAAAGCGTCCAGTCAGAGAAAAATACCGGTTCTGTTGAAGGCGGCCTGTCTGGTTAAAGCTCTCTATTGTCACTCTATGCTACCAAACAGGACGGGAAGCAGTATTTTAATTAGAAAGTATACCGAACTGAACTGGCCGGATGGCAGCCAAAGTGTACGGCATGCTCTCTCCGCGTGTGTTTTGGCATTGGGTATAGAAAACGACCGTCTCAAACAAATAACAGCAGGGAGATTGAAACACTGGCCAATGGCACAGGAAGCATGGCGTAAGCACGACTTCAATTCATGCCTTCTGCATGCAGAACGGGTTATCCAAAATCAATCTCGCTGGTTTGGTTATCGCGAATGGGGGAATGTTTACAAACTGTATGGGAACGCGCTTTTTCGCAATAACCATCCGCATATGGCGGCCAAGGCCTATCAAAAAGCGCGGATGTACTTCAGGAAATGTCATGATGAACATGACTTATGGTCGGTTTCATTCAATCTCGCCTCTACCGAGAAGCTGGCGGGTAATATGTCCAGAGCGAGGGAGCTGTTTACGGAGCTTTTACAGGTCTATCGGAGTAAAGAAGACACGATCAGCGAGGCTCAAGTCGTGTTCAACCTGATGGAGCTTGCGCTTCTCCAGGGTCGGGAAGAAGCGATTCACGACTTGTACCTTCACCATCAACGCCTGACGAGGCAGCTGGGTGATCCAGTAGAGAGAGCCCGTGGTTGTATTGTCTATTTATTCAAAAGCTTGAGACTTGGACGCAGAGCGGTTAAGAGTGCTTATGACGAATTAAACGAGCTGCTCTCTCGTGAAACAATGGACGAAGTGCTTGTTCATGAAGCCAATATTGCACTGCGAATAGCAGCTGTCCGCCTTAACATTCCCTGTGAAGCGAATCGCTCTGTAGGGAACTATACACAGTGGAGACATCAGTTTTTAGACTATTTGGTTGGTGAATCCTCCCTTTCCATTCATCAAATCTTCAAATCACATGAACGAGGCTTTTTCAAAGGATTGCAGGTTCAACTCCTTGTTGATGCCGTGATGAAAGGATACTTGTCTATTTCTTCGATCCCGCCATTTTTTATGGAAGAAATACGACGCTACAGTGCAAAAGCCAAGTCGCTTCATTACAGCATGATCTCCGCAAAAGCCAATTTCTCCACACATCAGGCCAACTCTGTCAGGCGGGTCCTTGATCTTTTTAAATGTTCGTTGACGGAAGAGATGAATGCTCAGTTCCTGGATAAAGCACTTGTGGAATTCAAACTTATTTGGAATTTCTGCCGATGGGGACTTCTGTTTGGCCAGAGAAAACTGCCCAAACTTTCAAATGAAAAGCTGCCTGAATACCTGGTAAAACAGATCAAGGAACTGACAAAAGACGAGGGTGACATGGAACCCTTTGTCAAGACCTGGTTCACGACCAAAGGCCGTGTTTGCGAGTATCTCTTTATGCCTATTGAGGGAGCTATTTTGTGGTTTGAGAAAATGGATGAACAGCGCTATAAACTTGTGGAGAGCCATCTTTTGCTTTTTAAAGAAACCTTTTCCCAGCTGTTTAACCAATGGAACCAAAATGAAAGCCCTAGACCAAGTCGGCCTGTTGTGGAAGAGATTGAGCCATGGCCCAGGGACTATATGGTTGGGAACTGTGGTGCCATGACGAAACTGAAAAGTCAAATTCTCAAATACGGCAAATCGGATCTCGCAGTTCATATCTCCGGTGAGAGTGGAACAGGCAAGGAACTTGCGGCGCGCATGCTTCACGATGTCTCTGAACGCAACAGCAGCCCCTTTCGAGCTGTTAACTGCTGTGATTTTACTGAGAACCTCATTCAATCCGAGCTTTTTGGACATGTAAAGGGAGCCTTTACGGGGGCTGAAAAAGACAGAATAGGCATTGTTGAGCACATAAACGGCGGAACACTGTTCCTGGATGAAATAGGAGACTTGACTCCATACGTTCAGTCCATGTTACTTCGTTTTATTCAAACCAAAACATTTTCTAGAGCGGGTGAGAACAAATTGAGAAAGGTCGATATCAGACTTGTGACGGCAACCAACAAGAGCCTGAAGAAGCTTGTGAAGGAAGGTGTATTCAGGCAGGACCTCTTCTTTAGAGTTGCGGAAAGTGAAATCGTCATGCCGCCGCTCAGGGAACGCGGGAGTGATATCAAACTTCTCGCGAATCACTTTCTCCAACAAAATACGACAGATAACGAAGTCAAGTTCACATCGTCCTTCTATGCCCAGCTTCAGACTCATTCCTGGCCTGGAAATGTACGTGAATTGGAAAGCTTCGTCAAAAGAACCCTGGCTTTTAATCCGGATAAAACGGTGATTGAGGCAGATGATATGCCGGACTTTATTCAGTTGAGTTCGGAGTCGGAAGAAAAAACCGCTTATCTGGAAACACTTGAAGAGTATGAGGCAAAAGTTAGAAAACAATTTCTCATTGAGCGTTTAGCGCGGTTTGATGGAAATCGTACCAAGGCCGCGGAGAGCATGGGTATATCCAGACAACAGCTCATTCGCCTGATTAAAAAGTTTTCTATTGAGATTTAACCATTTCGTGCTTGAATAAGTTGTACTGTGATGTTTTTTAGCCAAGGTGAACCGATGGAACTCTACCAAAAAGACCACATACAACTGTTTAGCCGTAAACCGCTCAGTTCTAACAACGCGGCAAAACTCATGGATCTTTTCTGCCAGCCGAATCAGAAACAAAGTGTGGGCTTAGCTGGAAGAGTTCAAATAAAAAAAACAAAACTGGATCATTTGGGTCCCGTCATTTTGAAACACTATTATCGCGGTGGTTTACTGCGCTTGATTAACAAGAAAAAATTTCTAAAAGGCAGAAGGTATCGGTCTCAAAGGGAATTTGAATGTCTGATTAAAGCCAGGAAAGAAGATATCCCTGTTCCGGAACCTTTGGCCTATATGGTAAAAGGCGGCATCTTGTACGAAACCGCGCTTGTCATGTTGGAAATACCAAACACGCGAACTCTAACCAAAGTGAACCCTCTAGAGAGTCAAAAAACTTCAATCATGCAATGTCTCAACACACATTTTGACAAAATGGTCAAGTGCGGAATCTATCATGTGGATTTTCATCCTGGCAATGTTCTGATCGATCAGGATCAAAAACTCTTCATAGTTGATTTTGACAAGGCCTCAGACTGGAACGGCCCAATGCTGAAGTTGCGAAACCGGATGAAGACAAGGTGGAACAGGGCAATTAACAAGTACTGTCTGGACAGTTGGCTGATACTGAGCTGATTTCCATGCTGAACAGGCATAGCACGCCTTTGCTGTAGGGTCAAACTTACGGTCTTTTCAGGGCTTTTGTATTTTTGCAAGAACATGTTGTCTTCAGATGGGCAAGAGTCATGCTATAATTAGCGTTTGGCCTGCTCCCAAAACCGTTTCAGGGATATGGGTGAAGCTGGTTAAAACATGTTGGAGTCAAGAGAGTTGATTGTCAGACTGTTGGGAGATGAGATGAAAGCTTTTTTTATTTGTCTATACATGCTTGCTTTGCCGGGTTTGAATGTAAAAGTACTTGCCGGATCAGCAAAAACAAGAGTGTTAACTGCCAGAGGTACCGTGTTCAATGATCTCGATAGAGATGGAGTCATGAACTCTGTTGAACCGGGTATTGAAGCGGTTCTCGTTTCCAACGGCCTTGATATAGTCCAAACGAAAAAAGACGGTTCCTATGAAATCGAACTGGGTCAGACAGGCACTTTATTTGTTATTAAACCCAGTGGCTACATGACTGCCATCGGAAAAAACAACCTGCCCCATTTTTATTACCTGCATAGCGAAAAAGGTGGAACTTCCAAGATATACAGTGGTTTGGATCCCACAGGGCCATTGCCGGAAAGGATTAACTTCCCGCTCTATCCCGAACCGATCAACGAAAAATTCACCGTTTTGCTATTTGGTGATCCCCAGACTAAAACACAAACTCATGTCGACTATCTATCAAGGGATTTGGTAGATGAGCTGGTTGGTGTCGAAGGCGTTGCCTTCGGTGTATCGCTGGGTGATATCGTCGATGATGATTTATCTCTTTTTGGTTCTGTCAATCAGGTTATAGCGCGAATTGGAGTGCCCTGGTACAATGTCATTGGCAATCACGATATGAATTACGATGTCCCCAATGATGAGCAGGCCAACCAGACTTTTGAGGCCAACTATGGTCCGTCAACCTATTCATTTAATTATGGTAAAGTCCATTTTATCATTCTGGATGATATCGTTTACAAAGGTTACAATCCCACACCGTCAGGATATGTGGGAGGGTTTACGCATAGGCAGTTGAAGTTTATCGAGAATGATCTGAAATACGTTTCAAAAGACACTTTAGTTGTGCTGATGATGCACATTCCGCTCTTTCTCGAGGACTGGTCCGATCAGTCTTTTAGGGTTGCTGATCGCCAGGCCCTGTTTGACCTTCTTGCGCCTTTTCCACACACTTTTTCCATTTCTGCACATACCCATATCCAGCGGCAGGTGTTCTTTGGCGAAGAGGATGGGTGGCATGGAAAAGAAAAGCACTACCATTTTAACTCGGGTACAGCCTGTGGAAGTTGGTGGTCGGGTGAACCGGATGAATTCGGCCTGCCCCACACTACCATGAGAGACGGAACGCCTAACGGTTACGCTTTTCTTCGCTTTGATGGAAACCAGTTTGTCATTGACTTCAAAGCTGCCAGACGGTCGGAGGATTTTCAAATGTCCGTTTATGCTCCGCGGGCGGTTCGCAGTGGAGAGTATCCCACCGGTCGCTTGTACGTCAATTTCTTTATGGGCAATGAGCGCACCGAAGTGATGTCGCGTATTGATTTTGAACGGGAATGGAAACCGATGAGGAAAACCAAGTGGATGGATCCCTACATGAATTTGCTGACTGCGCGTTACGATACTGCACAACACGCATTGCCGGGTCCTCGTCTTTCTCCGCCTTCTTATTGTTATCATCTTTGGATGCAAACCGTGCCCACGAATCTGCCTGTTGGTTTGCATTCCGTGGATATCAAAGTAATTGATATGTGGGGCAGGGAATTTAACTCTTCCACCTCTTTCAGGATGGAGTAGCTCTCCATTGAGAATATGTCGAAACAAACAGCGCGATCCACGGCCGAAAACATCGGTGAACTGCTATGTGATTCGGGTTTTGAGACGCGTTTTGCAGGGGGGTGTGTCAGGGATGAACTTTTGGGCTTAGTGCCCAGAGATTACGATCTGGCTACAACGGCATTACCGGAAACGGTAGCACGCATTTTAAAACCCATGGGTATGAAAGTGATTCCAACGGGTGTTTCTCATGGGACTGTAACCGTTGTTCATGAAGGTATTCCCACAGAAGTGACAACCTTAAGGCGGGATATTCGCTGTGATGGGCGCCGGGCTGTAGTGGCTTTTTCCACTTCCTTTGAAGAGGATGCTCATCGAAGGGACTTTACAATAAATGCCCTTTTCAAGAGTATGACTGGAAAAATCTATGATTATGTGAACGGCGTGAGAGACTTACAAAATAAAAATCTGCTGTTTGTGGGCCGAGCGAGCCGTCGAATTCAGGAAGACTCTTTGAGAATGATTCGATACTTTCGCTTTATCAGTCGCTATGGCTGGACTTTTCATCAACCATACCGCGACATTTTCATAAAAAACAGGAAGAGATTGACGATCCTGTCCAAAGAGAGGATTAAGAGCGAGTTTGATGAATTGCTGATGACAGACACGGGGAAAATGCTCTCTGTGATGGATTCCTTGCAACTGTTTCCATTTCTTTTTGATGGCATGTTACAAAAAGAAACGCTTGAACCGGATCTTTTCAGTGTGTTTCCTGCAGAACTTCAGCGTGTGACTTGGAAATGGTATGTGCTTTTTTCCTTAAAGTATCCAGAATCGAGTGATTATTCTGTTCATGGTCGAAAAGCTAAATTAACGAAAAAACAGAATCTTCTTATGTCTTCACTTCAGGAAATAATCTGTTCTCTGAAACAGAAAAAGACCGGAATGGTGCCGCTGCTTTCGGCGATTCATCGTAAACTGACCGAGCCGGAGGAAGTTCTTCATTTCCTGAGCTGGTATGGCCAACGCTTCCAGTATACTGTTCCTGACATCACTCGGAATCTGCTTTCATCGATGCGGGGAAAAACTATTCCACCTGTTGGAAAGTACTTAAAGACAGTTCAACCACCTGAAAAAAGAAAGCAAATTGCTTTTATTTTTAAAATTTCCTGGTATCTTGGTTTATGTCAACCTGGTGATGTGTCCAATTCTGATAAAATGATTCGGTTATTGCAGCAGCGAGGCTTCCAGATGGAGCGAGAGTTCAATGGCATCAAAATATAAGAAAATAAACATAAACGATCTGAAAGAGCACTTGGTTTCTTCCTTTTTCAAGGAGTGGAAAGACAAAGAGCAGTTAGTAGGTCTTGAACTGGAAGTCATTCCTTTCAGAACAGGTTCCACAGGTTTGCCGCATGTCGTACCGCTTTTTTCTTCTGGCAGAGCATGTACTTCATGGTGTGAGTCGGACCATGATTTGGGCTGGTCTGGTTTGCTGGAAATTCTTCGCTCTTTTGAAGGCCAATGCGATGGCATGCGCTTTGAACCAAGTGACGATAAAACGCCCCGTTTTGTTTTCAACTCAGGAGCCCAGCTGACATTTGAACCAGGTGGACAGCTGGAGTACAGCTCAGCAGCAGGAGCTGATATCCAGCAAGTTACCAGTCAATTATTTAGAACGCTTGACAGACTGGAGCAGCTCTTGAGCCCCCACGAGATCATCTTTCTCTATGGAGCGTTAAACCCCTGGTACCGTACGGAAGAAGTTGGGCTCCAAATAAAGAAGGATCGCTACCTTGTAATGGATCGCTACTTTGCGCGTCTTTCCCCTTATGGGCAGAAGATGATGAGGCTGACTGCCTCTTTTCAGGTTAATCTCGATGTAGGTGACAGGGAAACAGCTCAGCGAAGGTGGCTTGCAGCTAATTTATTGTCACCTGTTTTTCTTGCCGTATTCGGTAATTCACCCTTTCATCAGGCAAAGCCAACCGGTTATAAGAGTTACAGAGCTTTAATCTGGGAAAAACTCGATCCTTCAAGAACGGGCTTTCAAGATGGTTTGATTAAAGAAGAATATGAAAAATGCCCTGGGAAACAGTATCTTGATTTTGCTCTGAGTGCTTACTGTATGCTTCCAGGTGAACTTGGGAGACGGGAGCCTTTAATGCGTTTCAGTGAATGGATGGAACACGGTTTCAATGGCATGTATCCCGATCTATCTGACTGGGAAGACCATTTAACAACCCTGTTTCCCGAAGTTCGCCCAAGAGGGTTTTTAGAAATGAGGTACATGGATACCTTGCCCAAGGCCTTTTACTCTGTTCCTGGAACTTTACTCAGAAGGTTAATGTACGAAGATTCACTTCTTGACAAAGTTGTCAGTGAATTGGGTCCCCTTCGTCCTCATCTCAGAGAATTGGTTATGCAATCAGCGCAAAGCGGTTTGGAAGTGGATGTTCTCCGTGAAAAGGCCATCGTGTTTTTTGAGGAACTTTTCAGTTTACCTCCCAACCAGGATGAAAACTTACTGGAAATTGCCCGCTTGTTCTATGAGAAATACACCCGTCGTGGATTAAGCCCTGCTGACGAACTTCTTCACTTGAATGATGGCCATTGTCCCAGCTTACAACAGTTCAAACAATTGGCCAGATACCGCTTACAGCTGGTTGAAGAACCTCTTGACAAACTGCTCGCATCTACCACTCCCATTGACAGTGAAGCAGATTGAGGACTTCGTACCTCTTTTCTGCCTCACTTTCCGGAAAAAAATACGGTTCATTAATAAACGGAGGAAATCAAATCGGAGCATTTTTTATGCAGGTCAATCGAGTTGATGGGAGTGCCCCGTTTTGCACCTCTTTGGGTTGTTCCACTCGTACAATTACTGTGTTGACTTAATGCTTGTTCGATTTATTTTACTGTCCATATTCTGGTGTTGAGATCCATTTCTTGAATAATATCTGAGACAAGAGCCAATAGGCTTTTCATCTGGTCTAAATCCCGCTGTTTCATGCCGGAAGAAAAAATTCTGGGTTCAAACAAGTTCTGTAGCATGCTGACGGCAAAGTACATTCTCGTGCCAATGAAGCTTAAAAAAACTTTGTGACCCCATTTTTTCCTGAACGCAACCAGGTTTTCCATGATCTTAGGAGTTAAGATGTAGCGTGCCTCAATCTGATTGTCGCTGTAGACGACAAAGTGCTTTTCAAATTCCTGATCTTCAAGTTTGACCAGTTTTCCATGTTGGTGGTTCCATGATTGCAGCTTTTGTCCGAATTTTCCCAATAAACTTTGCATGGTGTCGGGAAAAACAAAGGTCTTGCCCTTAATGGCCTTATTAAAATCAGCAAACAGGAAGAGCCCCTTAAAGATGGTGTGATACTGGGTTCTTTTCGAGCCGTTGCTGTTGGTTTGAGTTTTGTACTGTGTGTGCAATTCAGAAAAGGCAAATCTGGTCTTACCCTCAATCCCTATAATGTAGTCGTCTCCGTTGTAGCGGCTGTAGGAATGCTTGAATAGTTCACTATTGGCATAAACCTCTTCCGGTATATAGCTATCAGGTGAATAAGTCCATTCAGGATTGTGATGGAGAATGATCTCTCTGACAACTTGCTCTTTGAATTGGGTTTTGTATTTTTTTACAGCAGAATAAGCCCAGGTGAAAAAGATCGAAAGGGCGCCGAGATAGAGGATTAGCATGCCAAGTAAAATCCAGAAAGATATATGGGTTCTTGTATTAATAAGAATTGCAATCGAAAAGGGCACGATCACGCCGAGCAATGAAAGTGAAATTAAAAGGCGGTTTCGGGCCTTTTTACGCAACACTTCTAAACCCTTTGTTTTTTCAAGCAACATTTGGTTGGTCAGTTTGGCTTCCTCCATGAAACGCCTCCTTTTTTATACCTATGATGTTGATGAATATACTATAGCATTTTTATCGCTAGTTAATAATCCTGATTCTTAGTTACCTTAAGGACAGCGCACTTCGGGCGAATGATCTCCTTTGTGTTTAACGTTTACAACGTCAAAAAAAAAGAGTGCAACCGTGATTGCACTCTTTTTTATAAAGCTGATTTATTTAATCAATTACTGGCGTTTTCTTATGGTTATCAATGCGACACCTATCGCCAGGAAGAGACCGATGAAACCGATCAGACCCCATTCTCCTAAAGTAGGAACACCGCCTGATGCTGTATCTCCATCAATAGTGAGTCTGTAGTCACCGCCTGTTTCACCTGGCACTGTAGTGTGAACGACTACAACAAGATTTTCACCTTCTGGTACATTGACTGATAGGGAAGTTACTGTTGTGGGCGGCTCACCCGCGCTGAACCCAGGGTCACCTAAATAGTTTGCACAAATGTCATTGGGATTAAAAGCCGTTGAATAAGCATTGACTTGATAATTTGCTCCAGTTTGTTCCAAAACTTCTAATTGGATCGTAACACATCCCGAGGCCTGAACAGTATAGGCATCATAAGCTCTTCCGGGATCCGTATCCCAGACGTCACACACTTTTGGAACAGCACAAGTGCTGGGTACTCCATTGCGGTTGAGTCTGCCAACTTGTTCACCTGTCTCAAAGGGTATTGAAGGACTGCCACTGCCGAGGGTGCCTTCAATCACCAGGGCGGCTCTTCCAATTTGCGGACCTGGAGTAATTGCGGCTTCGTTGTCTGTGCGATCAGAATTGGCAAAAACCAATCCAGTTACAACAACACTTATTATAAGTACCATCATTTTTCTAGTATGAATCATTTTTTTTCTCCTGTTGTAAGGACAATATAGTAACTGATCACCAAAATTTATTAACATAACTATCTATTTTTTTACCAATAATGGCCACAAGTCCTTACTGCTGCATCCTACTACATAAGAAAGCAAAATGTCCACTAAAAGTGATCCTAAATGGATATTGGATTCTCTTTTCAACTGTTAATATGATTTCATTTAAATCTAAGAATGCAATTACCCGAAACATTGGGACAAAGTCGGGTAACGCCTTTCCAATAGACCCGGAATACCAATAGAAATACGGTTCCTGTGGCTGGTATTCCTTCAGACGTAAACTGTTGCGTCGTATACTGAACCAAGGATAAGTTGAATAATTTGAATTTAGTTGAGCACTCCAGCAAATCTGCTTGCCCTGTCAGTGAATCGACGAATTGAGTGTAAATGTGCCTGGGTCGATACCCATAGACTGAAAACAGGCTTCCCAGACGCAGTCCCATGGAGTTTGAAAGATAAGTTTCTCATCGATTTCTAAAGTGAGCCACCATCCTTCGGCAATTTCAGTTTCAAGTTGATTGGCACCCCAGCCGGAAGATCCGAGTAACACTCTCATAAACTCCGGAGGATTTTCGGTTAGCGCAGCCAGGTGTTGGGTTGTTCCCGACAGGTATAATCCATCGCTAATGCGAAAAGGAGGAGGATTCAAACTGCCGCGGTATTTGCTGTGAAGGATCCAGCCCTGTTGTTTCAGGACAGGGCCGCCAGACCATGCAATTGCATCGGTATCGTCTGTGTTTGAGATCTTCAATTCGTTCAAAATATCGGTCAGTTTGAGGTCCAGTGGTTGATTGATGACAAACCCAACCGAGCCTTCTTTTTTGTGTTCCGCCAGCAAGACAACTGTTTTACTGAAATTGGGGTCCAGCAGTTGCGGGATGGCCAGCAGCAGGCAGGGTGCCATGCTTCCGTGATCGTTGTGCTGGTTGGTCATGTGCTCTCCTGCTTTAAAGCTGTCGATTCGGGTCTGTAAAGGGATGGTTCGTCAATCTTTGGATAGCTGTTTTGATATGCGACTGTTCCAGACAGAGTGAGGCTCTGGCGTAACGCTTTCCGTTGCTCCCAAACATGCTTCCCGGAGAAAGGAACAGGTGTCTTTGCGTGAGGAGTTGATCCAGGAATAAGTCAACATCGGAGATACGCGACGGAGCTTCTGCCCATACGTAAAGTCCAGTTTGACCCTCTGGAATCCTGAAATGCAACAATTTGAAAATCTCTTCAACCAGAGCACGGCGTTTTTCGAGAATGACATTTTGCTCCTCCCGCCATGTGGAGCTCACTTCCAGAGCGGTGATAGCCGCTTTTTGAATGGGTAGGAACTGTCCCGAATGGAGGTGACTGAACAAGTGAAAAAGAGGTTCTATGTGTGAAGAGCTGCCGCATATCATTCCCAGTCTCCAGCCAGCCATGTGATACGTCTTGCTGAAGGAGTTTAATTCAAGGCAGTGCTGCAGTGCGCCTTCAATTTGCAGTGGACTGACAGGTTCCCGGGACGTCAAAAGTCCGTAGGGGTTGTCGTGGCAAATCAATATATCGTGTTTCTTCGCAAATTGAACGGCTTCCTCAAAAAGTTCAGTGCATCCTGAGGCACCTGTTGGCATGTGGGGATAATTCATCCAGAGAAGTTTGACTCGATCCAGATCCATTTGTTCGAGTTTGGCAAAATCCGGGTACCAGTTTGACTGTTCCTGCAAACTATACGGGATGGGAATGCCGCTTGCCAGAAGGGTGGAAGCTTCGTAGTTCAAATAGCCGGGATTGGGGATCAGCACTTGATCGCCTGGCTCGATGTAACACAGGGAGATGAGATACACCGACTGCTTGGAGCCAATGACCGGGAGGATGTGTTTTTCCGGGTTCAATTCCACATGGTAGTGCTTGTGGTACCAACGCGCTACGGCTTCCCTGAACTCCAGTATCCCTCGTGATTTTTGGTACCTGTGACAATCAGGGTCGTCGATGTGATGTTTCAGCGATTGAATAACAGCTCTGGGCGGTTTCAAGTCTGGACTGCCGATACCCAGATCGATAACGTGACCGCCAGAGCGTTCGATTTCTCTGCATTTCCTCAGCTTGGCTGCAAAGGGATATTCCCGCATATGGGCAATTCGAGTTGACAGCATCTTTTTCTACCTCAACGGACCGAATCTATTCTAGCATGACTTCGGGTGAGAAAAAATGCTCATGAGAAGGGTGCTCAGATCGAAACCGAAAAAAACTTTTGCTTCACAGTCAAGTTAAACTGCGGTTTTCGGTCTAAAAGTAGCCAAACCAGCTTTCTTCGATGTTCTCTTGCAGTATCAAGTGCGATAGAATAGCTTCACCAAAAGTTTGGAGTGGAATCATGAAGAAATGGATCGTTATTTTATTCATTACAGCATGTCTGTTACCTGGCGCTTACGCCAAAAAAGCGAAAAAGAAGGCGGAAGAGGAAAATGAAGTTATGACTTCTGCCACCTTTTCGGGCTTGAAATGCCGGTCAATAGGGCCAGCCCTGACCTCCGGCAGGATTGCTGACTTTGCAATGCATCCGGAAAATCGATTCCACTTTTATGTGGCGGTGTGCTCTGGTGGTGTGTGGGAAACAAAAAATGCAGGAACAACCTGGACGCCCCTGTTTGATAAAGAGGGATCTTACTCCATTGGCTGCATCGCCATTGATCGCAACAACCCCAATATACTTTGGGTTGGAACCGGTGAAAACAACTCCCAGCGCAGTGTTGCTTATGGTGACGGTCTTTACAAGTCGGAAGACGGGGGAAAGTCCTGGAAACACCTTGGGCTTAAAGAGTCTGAGCATATTGGGAAAATACTCATTCACCCCGGCGATTCCAACATTGTCTATGTGGCAGTACAGGGCCCTCTTTGGAATGCCGGCGGTGATCGAGGGCTTTACAAAACAACTGATGGGGGTCAGACCTTTGAAAAGGTTCTCGATATCAGCCCTCATACCGGTGTTACCGACCTGGTCATGGACCCACGAGATCCCGATACCCTTTACGCAGCATCCTATCAGCGCAGGAGGCATGTGTGGACTCTGATTAACGGCGGCCCTGAATCGACTATCCATAAAACAACAGATGGCGGTAAAACATGGAAGAAAGTCAATCAAGGTCTTCCGGCCGGCGACATAGGGCGAATCGGGCTGGCTATGGCGCCTTCAGATCCTGAAAAAATCTACGCGATCGTGGAAGCGGAAGCAGGAAAAGGCGGCTTTTACCTTTCTACCAATGCTGGCGCGTCATGGACCAGACAGAACAAATACGTTGCAAGCAGTCCCCAGTACTATCAGGAGATCGTTGTGGATCCCAAGGATTCGGACACCATCTATTCTCTGGATACGTATCTTCATCGCTCCATTGACGGTGGTAAGACCTTTCAAACACTCAATAAAAACTCGAAACATGTCGATAACCACGCCCTCTGGATCGATCCCGATAACACCCAGTATTTACTGATAGGCTGTGACGGCGGAATTTACGAGAGCTTTGACAAAGGGGTGAACTGGAAGTTCATGGCCAACCTGCCTGTTACACAGTTTTACCGAATAACAGCCGATAACAGCTTCCCGTTTTACTTTGTCTACGGGGGTACCCAGGACAACTTCTCGCTGGGAGCTCCTTCACAGACCACTTCGGTTTGCGGTATTACCAATGCAGACTGGTTTGTGACTCTGGGAGGCGATGGTTATAAATCGCAAATCGATCCCAAAGACCCCAATACCATTTACGCTCAATACCAGTACGGTGGATTGGCCCGCTATGACAAGAAGAGCGGCGAGCGGGTCTACATTCAACCTCAACCATCGCTGGACGACAAGCCCCTCAAATGGAACTGGAACTCACCGCTTATCATCAGCCCTCACAATCATACAAGGCTGTATTATGGGTCAAATGTGCTCTTTCGCAGTGATGATCGCGGGAATTCCTGGCAGAAGGTAAGTCCCGATCTCACGCGGCAGGTTGACCGCAATCAGCTGAAGGTCATGGACCGGGTTTGGCCCATCGACGCGGTTGCCAAAAATAAATCCACATCTTTTTATGGCAGCCTCGTTTCTTTAACCGAGTCCGCGTTGGTGGAAGGTCTTATTTACGGCGGAACAGACGATGGCCTCATACAGGTAACCTCCGATGGAGGTCAAAACTGGGTGCGCTATGACAACTTCCCCAACGTGCCACAGTGGACGTATGTCAGTGCGCTAGTCGCTTCACGTCACAGCGAAAACAGAGTCTATGCCGCCTTCGACAACCACAAAAAGGGCGACTACAAGCCCTATATTCTGGTCAGTGAAGATCGCGGCAAGTCCTGGCAGCACATAGAAGGTAATTTACCTCAGAAGGGAACCGTCTACTGTCTGGCCGAAGACCATCTCATGCCGGAGCTCTTGTTCGCGGGAACCGAGTTTGGCGTTTTCTTCACTTCTGATCGAGGTAAGACATGGGTTCAATTGAAAGCCGGTATGCCAACCATTGCCGTTCGGGACTTGAGCATCCAGGAGCGAGAAAATGATCTTGTTATCGCTACTTTCGGAAGGGGTATTTACATTCTCGATAATTATCAACCGCTGCGTGAACTGACGGAAGCGGTACTGAACGCAGACCATTATTTCGCCGCAGTCAAAGATTGCTGGCAGTACATCGTTACAAACCCGCTTGGTTATGCTGAAAAAGGTCAACAGGGGGATGCCTTTTTCAATGCCAAGAATCCAGAGTATGGAGCCGTGCTGACGTACTACCTGAAAGACAGCTACGAGACAAGTAAGCAGAAAAGAAAGAAGCGGGAAAAAGAGCTTGTTAAAGAGGGGAAGAATCCCGGTTATCCTTCCTGGGAAGAGCTGGAAAAAGAAAAGCTCGAAAAAGGCAGACAGGTGTACTTTGAGATCAGCAACGCCGAAGGTGAGAAAATATGCCGTATAAAAGGACCTGGATCCAAAGGCGTACATCGCGTGGCGTGGAACTTGAGATATCCAGGAAACAATCCCGCCATAGATTCCGGAAAGAAGAAAAGCCCCCATGGAAACCAGAATATCGGGTTCCTCTGTATCCCAGGCACCTACTCGGCATCGATGTTTATTCAGGAAGGTGATGAAGTTAAACAAGTAGGCTCTAAACAGGAGTTTAAAGTGCTGCCACTGGGAAAGACAACCTTCCCGGCAAAAGATCAGCAAGCGCTGCTCAGTTTTAGAAAAGCGTCATCTCAACTGCAGAGTTCCGTTCGAGGTGTTCGAAAGACACTAAAAGAATTGAAAGACGATTTTAAGCTAATGGAAAAGGTCGTGTTCCAGTATCCCAATCTTCCGGCAAACTTAAAGGAAGACCTTAAAAGCATTAAGGGAACACTCAGAGATATGGAAAAGGTTCTTTACGGCAATAGGCTGGTTCAAAAACACAGCGAGGCGACCTTGCCCGGTTTGATGCAGCGCGTCAATTGGATGGCGTATTCCAACCAAGGCTCTCTCTCTGCGCCTACCCAAACTCAGACAGAGACGTTTAAAATCATTCAAGGTCAATTCAACGAACTGGTGAAAAATCTCACACAACTCAAGCAAGAGCTTCAGCAGTTCAATCAGGCGCTGGACCGCGCAAACGTTCCGTGGACTCCTGGCAGAACGCCTGTTTGGCCTGAATAAACTGAATAGAAAGAAGTTGGTGCAAAGTGACTGCGTATTTGATAACTACCCTATCCATTGCCATTGGGCTTTTAGTGCTTTTCCTCATTCTGAAGACGGTTATGAAAGCCGTGGGGGATTCAATGGGCAGTATGATTGCAGTTGAGTTTCCTGAGGGCGAGGTTCTCATGCAGGAACCGAAGTCCACTTTTATGGGTCAAAAATCAAAAGAACTTGCACAAGCAAGCGAGGATGGCGGTTTGGTCTTAACCCGGGATGGTCTTCATTTTGTACCTTCCTCTTCAGGTATGAGTCTAACCATTCCCGTGGATCGAATCCTCAATCTCTCAACTCCGCGACGTTTTCTCGGTAAATCAAAGACCTTTGAGCTGCTTCAGGTTGATTTCAAATCTGAAGATGGGGTTGACGATTCGGCCGCCTTTACCGTCAGCAACCCCAAATCCTGGCTTCAAGCCATTCAAAGTGTCATGGGATGAGAGAAATAGGTGTGTTTTGAATAAAGCCGTTCTCTATATTTTGCTCTTTATGTCGTTTCAAGTTACTTTTGGAAATGACAAGCCTGAGCAGACCTATAATGTGCTCAAAACCAAAACATACAGAAAGATTCAGGCCGAAAAATTCACACTGTTTTTTTCAGGTGTTTCTGTTCACGAAGCCAGATTATTGGTAGAAGAAGGCTCGTCATTTCTTCACAACCTGGAGCGAGATTGGGCCTTCACACTGGTTAATCCGAAAATAACCATATCGTTGAATAAGCAAAATAAAGGCGAACCTATTGAATCTGGTTATGATGGAAAATCAAAGAGCGGGTTTTTGAGAATCCCACGTTTTGATGAGAATGCTCAACACCATTTCAAGCGAACACTCATGACATGTCTGCTCAGTCAAAACAAGACACCACTGCCTTCCTTCCTTCAAGATGGATTGTGCAGCTATTTTTCGGGAGATACCATCCCCGATATTGGATTATTGGCAACCTATGGTCTGATACGCCATCCGGCAGTAAATACATTTTTATTGGAGAAAAATGCAAAGGGACGTGATCAGATATCCTATCAGGTGTTTAGTTACTTGTTTGTTGAGAAAATGTGGGAAGATAAAAGGGAAAGCTCCATTCAGTTTCTCCAGGCCTATCTGAAGGGACACAACCTTGATAACGCCTTGAGTCAATCGGGGTTGGGTTCCATTCAAATTCTACTGAAAAACTTTTCGTTTTGGGCTAGGGCTACTTATAAAATATCGAGAATTCCTGCTTATCCAGGCTTTTGGAAACTCTTCATAACAATTGTGTTATTTCTGGTTTTCGTCTATCATATCTGGGTCTCCTGGCTTCGTTCAGGGCTGATATACGAGGTGCTTGAGCCGGAAACAGCAGTGCCGCAAAATCTTTTTGTGGGTCCGGTTTTTAATGAACCTCAAACAGGGGAAACAGCGAATAGGGTCAAAGAGAAACAAAAGACGATCCATGCTCATACAATCAGTTTGGATGATGAATTGATATCCAAAGAGGGAAATGAAGCAACCCGAAAAGATCCGGAGTCCAGCGATTTAAAAAACGCTGAAAAGATCATCGAACGGGATCTCGATGCCTTTTTCGATAGGAATGTAACCAAAAAACAGAACAAGAAACACAGCGAAAATGTATTTAAAGAGCTCGATGAAAGGTTGGATCGCCTGTTTAAAGAGTGAGCTTTCAAATCTGGGATAAAATCAGCTGATTTATGTTAAAATCACCCATTGGAATTGAAGATATGAGTACAATCATTTATTGACGTGGTATTCATGGGTTCCAAAACTGCGATTATCGAGGATTTTTTGAACTATTATCGCCTTCGGGATATAGAAACTCCGCCATTCGCGTATGTTATCAACCGTGAAGAAGTAATTGAGTCATGTGAATTGTGCTACATGCCTTTCATTGAACTCAAAGTACCTTTAAAAGTCGAGATATTCACAACGGATGTCGAAAACTGGAAGTCCCAAATTCCAGGGAAACCCATTATGGCGGAATCCTGGGTTATTGGAGATCGCTTTTTCAAAGAAAAGCTAGAGAAACTGCTTCCGGGCGCTTTTTATATCAAACAAGTTGAAATAAGTTCTTTTCTCAGGAAAACACCCCAAGCTATGCGGAAAAGACAATCAGAAAAGAGCTCACAGCATCAGCCGGGAGCCTTTTATTCGTTTCACCCACGGGAAAAAATCTTTTTAGATCGAGGACTGAAAAAAATGTACCCGCCCATTGATTGTCCTGTCTGTAAAAGAGCCATCCCCGATATTCCTTTTGATGCCGCTATCATTCCCGATATTCCGCCATCGAGACCCCAGGCAGGCTGCCTGGCTGATTTGCCTTTCGAGGGTTACGACTACCTGTTTCACGAGTGTGTTGTCCCCGTTCTGCAAAAGGCCTTCCCAAAAATGTTGTTCGAAGAGTTGAGCCCGGAGCCTTTTTTGTTTTGAAGGTCACCCTCTTTTGAGTGGGATTGGCGCTGTAAATACCACATATTGTGGTTAAAAACACGGAGAGACTACAGTATGTTGTGTTTGAAATGCTGCCGATTCATTGTCTGGAATTGATTGCATTTTGTACTGGAAAAAATACATTTGTTGACAAAATCTGTTTATAGACGCTATTGTTTTTTATGAGAAAGATGAAACCGCGATGAGGTGTGGAAGCTGTGAACACTGACGTATTTGACACAATGCCAAGAGAGGAATTGATACTTACTCCCAAGCAATATTTAAAATTTTTACGTGAATCAAAAGACGAAATTGTGTCTACAAAGATAATCCCGCCCGTTCTTGGGCGTCCCGGATTTGGGAAAATTAAAGTCAAAACAAAACGAATCCGATTCAAAATGAAACTATGACTGAAAAAGAAAAGAGCTTACTGAATCAACATTCAGAAAATAGACAGATATCAGAACGTCAATTAGAGGTTCTTCACAGAGCCTTTGATGTGCAGTTATCTGAAAATGCAATCAATGATAAAGAAGTTGAATTAAAGAAAGATCAACTAGAGGTGTATGCTCGCGAAGTAGACCATAGTGCTGAATACTCCAAATTAGCGCTTCAAGCTGCTATTGATAACAACAGAGAAGAAAGAGAGCAAAAAATTCGTCTTTCTCGCATATATCTAGTGTGCGGTTTAATTGGTTTTGGGTTGTTTGCACTATTTATACTCAGCTTGTTATATATTGGAAACGAAGGATTTGCCAAGTTTATTACAGAAAAAATTGGGTACGTAGTAATTGCCGTTGTAAGTTATCTTGTTGGTAAAAAGGCAAGGAAAAAGCCAGAACATGACGAGCAAGAAGACTGAAAGCATAAAGGGCAGCATCAAGCTTGTATTTCTAATAATCGCTTGATAAAAAACCTTTGAAGCGACTGAGAAACACCCTGGCCGCCCATTCATTAGAGCAAAATGTATTGAGCACCCATACAAGCTCTGAAAATCCGTGCTGTAACGCTGTGTAAAATCAATAACTTGTTGGTGGCGGCGCAGGGAGTTGAACCCCGGACACTACGGATATGAGCCGTATGCTCTAACCACCTGAGCTACGCCGCCACAGGAAGCGCCATCATACAACAATCTCATTCTTGCAGGCAACTTTTTTATGGAGATTTTTGTGATTAAACTGAAATATGGTGCTTTACCCATCCTGCAGAGACATCTGCCCGGTGATTGTCCGGGAACAGAGTAATCAAGACTTGCTTGGGGTGCTAGTTGCTTTTGAGCAGGTAAGTTAATCGCCAGTTTGTCGTGGTTGAATCCGAAAAAGGTACAATTTGGGCTTTGAGCGGAACGTGAGTGCTTTGACTTTGCTTGTCTGTGGACTTGATTTCTCAGGGTGGTTGTTTAAGCAAAAAAAAACACGCCCGAAGGCGTGTTGAACTCGAATATATGTGAAAACCATTTGTTTAGAAGGGAATATCCTCATCGGCGAATTGGTCGCCCTCGGGAATATCGTAGTTCTGGGGTTGCTTCTCTCCGTACGATTGAGCGGGAGCCCCGTAACTTTGCGATGAACTTTCATGAGTTGAGCCAGAAGCAGGTCCAAATCCACCGCCAGAGTTGTCATCTTTTCCACCCAGGAAAAGGAAACGATTGGCGATGATATCAGTCGTGTAGCGCTTGATACCCTGTCGGTCTTCATAGCTGCCATACTCGATGCGACCTTCGATGTAGACTTGTCTTCCTTTGCGAAGATAGCGGTTCGCAGTTTCAGCCTGTTTGCCAAATATGGTTATTTGATGCCAAGCTGTTTTTTCTTGACGATCACCATTGGGTCCGGTGTACTGCTCGGATGTTGCCAATGAAAATTTCACCAGCGCAGTGTTGTTTTGTGTGTATCTCAACTCGGGATCTTTTCCAAGGCGTCCGATAAGTTGAACTTTATTGAGTCCGGCCATAATGCCTCCTTATATATTCGAGTTTTACGGTGAAAAACCGCAGGACCATCATAGCAAGAGTCTGTAGATTTTTCATCTATTATCGATAGACATTGAAATAATCAGTTTCAATTTTATTTTTCGCCAATAGGTTGTGTTATTTGACCGGTTTTATTTCAGTTTTAAAATAAACCTTAGACCTCCATGGAGGTTGTATTGTCACCATGAGTGTTTGCCACTTTAAACAGGTTGTCGTTTTCTACGTAGAAAACAAACTCATCAAAACGAATTTCATGGAGGGGTATGTCATAGGACGTTGCCTGATGAAGTAAGGGTATGTTTGTGAGATTTCTACCGACGATGGCATGGTTTCCAGAGTTGCTGACACACGATTGTCCTATATGATCTTTATCAACTCCACACAGAATGCATAGGCCTTCCTGTATGAGATGACATTTATAGGTGATGAAGCAGCTGCCAGGCGGGAGCTCTCTCTCGGTTGCGCCAATGACTTCAAAAATGTCAAGCAGCGACAGATCTTTATCCAGGATGAGAACGGTTTCTCTTAAATGATCAAAATGCATTTTCATAGGTGGTTCCGGTTTTAAGCTGGGGCCATTGTGAGATTGTAAAAAAATGCCCGTAACATATAAACATAATTGTTTTACTTGATTTTGTCGATAAGTGTTTTGTGGTGCTTGAGCTTGTTTTGACATATCGTCAAGTGTAAAACAGTGCGGATAACTTCTTTGGGCTATATCAAAACGGTTCATTATGATAAAATTAAGCGATTTCAGCATGGCAGTTGAAGGGGAACTAAACTGTCAATAAAGATTTTGGAAACTTTATTCATTTTTTGGTTGCAAACCCCAAATTGCTATGCTAGATTACGATCCCTGTTGCGTCAGTGTACGTGGCAGACAATTCAGTGGGGGAATTCCAGAGCGGTCAAATGGGGCAGACTGTAAATCTGTTGGCGAGCGTCTTCGGTGGTTCGAATCCGCCTTCCCCCACCAAGAGCGGGAGTAGCTCAGCTGGCTAGAGCATTAGCCTTCCAAGCTAAGGGTCGCGGGTTCGAATCCCGTTTCCCGCTCCAGTTTTTTTTGCCCTTATAGCTCAGCAGGTAGAGCGCATCCTTGGTAAGGATGAGGTCACCAGTTCAAGTCTGGTTAAGGGCTCCAGCTTTCCCTTTGAGTTTGAAACAAAAAAACAAATAAGAACATTATTTTTTAGGAGAACGGCAAAATGGCAAAAGAAAAATTTGACCGAAGCAAGCCGCACGTGAATATCGGTACAATCGGGCATGTTGACCATGGTAAAACTACATTGACGGCAGCTATTACAAAAACACTTGCAGAAGCAGGTAGCACCGAATTCACATCGTATGATCAAATTGATAATGCGCCCGAAGAAAGGGAACGCGGTATTACAATCAACACAGCACATGTTGAATACGAAACAGAAACCAGGCACTATGCACACGTTGACTGTCCCGGGCACGCTGACTATGTCAAGAACATGATTACGGGTGCGGCGCAGATGGATGGAGCCATTTTGGTTGTTTCCGCGGCCGATGGTCCCATGCCTCAGACTCGCGAGCACATCCTGCTTGCTCGTCAGGTGCAGGTTCCTTATATCGTTGTTTACATGAACAAAACAGACCAGGTTGACGATGAAGAGCTTCTGGAACTCGTTGAAATGGAGATCAGAGAACTCCTTTCTGACTACGAATTCCCCGGCGACGACATTCCCATCGTGATGGGTTCTGCGCTGAAAGCCCTGGAAGACTCGCCCAAAGACATCGAGTCCATTAAAGAGCTTATGAAAGCTGTAGACGAGTACATTCCAACTCCCGAACGCGCACTGGACAAGCCATTCCTGATGCCTATCGAAGACGTTTTCTCAATTTCCGGTCGTGGTACAGTTGTAACAGGCCGTATTGAAAGCGGCGTTATCAAGGTTTCTGAAGAAATCGAAATCGTCGGTATCCGTGAAACCATGAAGCGTGTATGTACCGGTGTTGAAATGTTCCGTAAGCTTCTCGATCAAGGTGAAGCAGGTGACAACGTGGGTCTGCTGCTTCGCGGTACAGACAAGAACGAAGTTGAGCGTGGACAGGTTTGCTCCAAGCCCGGTTCCATTACACCTCACACCAAGTTTGAAGGTCAGGTTTACATCTTGACTAAAGACGAGGGTGGAAGACACACGCCTTTCTTCAACGGCTATCGTCCTCAGTTCTATTTCAGAACCACAGACGTTACTGGCGTGGCAACACTGCCTGAAGGCATCGAAATGGTAATGCCAGGTGATCACGTGACACTGTCTGTCGATCTGATTACCCCCATTGCAATGGATGCAGGTCTGAAATTTGCCATTCGTGAAGGTGGACGTACCATCGGCGCGGGTAACGTATCATCAATTATTGAGTAATTTTTTTTGAAATCCGCACATTCTTGATGGGTGTGCGGGTTTCTTTATCTTCTGGTATAGGGGTATAGCTCAGTTGGTAGAGCGACGGTCTCCAAAACCGTAGGTCGTGGGTTCGAGCCCTACTACCCCTGCCACCTTCATTGAGGTGAGTTTTGGCTAATTATATTGAACAGTATAAAGCAGCAAGGAAAGAACTGAAGAAAGTACGCTGGCCAGACGCCCCAACGGTTAAAGAGACAAGTGCTCTTGTCGGTGTGGCAACGGTTATTTTTGCGGCGTATCTTTACGTGGTAGATATGGCGTTTATTCAGTTTTTCAGAACTTTTTTATTTAAGTAAGGTTTTGGCAGGGCGCTGGAGTCGGTTATATGTCAGAAAATGAAATGAAGTGGTACATCGTTCACACTTATTCAGGGTATGAGAACAAAGTAAAAGAAAACCTTGAACAGCGTTTTGAAGCGCTTGGCAAGGGCGAGCTCTTGCAAGAAGTGCTTATACCAACCGAAAGTGTGATGGAAATGAAAGGCGGTAAGAAAGTCGTTACCACCAAGAAATTGTTCCCCGGTTATATTTATCTTCATATGAATCTGACTGATGAAGGGTGGCATATCGTTAAAAACACCCCGCGCGTTACGGGGTTTGTCGGTGGTAGAAATCCCGCTCCACTGACAGCTGCTGAGATTGACTCCATTTTGACTCAGGTCCACAATGCGCAGGAAAAACCAAAACCAAAATACTCGTTTGATGTTAACGAGAAAATCAAGATCACCGAAGGTCCATTTGCTAACTTTATTGGATCTGTGGATGAAGTGAATCAGGAAAAGGGAACTTTAAAGGTCATGGTTACTATTTTTGGAAGGTCAACTCCGGTTGAACTCAGCTTCCATGAAGTCGAGAAAATTTAATTCATTTCCAGATGTAACAAGGCTCCCCCAAGAGGAAAAAAATGGCAAAGAAAATTCAAGGTTATATAAAGCTACAGCTCCCGGGCGGACAGGCAACTCCTGCTCCTCCCGTTGGACCGGCATTGGGTCAGTATGGTGTCAACATCATGGAGTTTGTTAAAGCGTTCAATGCTAAAACGGCTCAAAACCCGGGGCTGATTGTACCCATCGTGATGACTGTCTATGCAGACCGCTCTTTTACTTTTGAAGTGAAGACGCCGCCCGCAGCTGTACTCATCAAGAAAGAGCTGGGATTGGAAAGCGGATCAGGTGAACCCAATAAAACGAAAGTTGGGAAGCTTACTAAAGATCAGGTTCGTAAAATCGCTGAAATGAAGATGCCCGACCTCAACGCTTCGGATATTGAATCTGCCATGCGCATGATTGAAGGGTCCGCGCGCTCTATGGGCGTTGAAACTTAAACCCAAGTTAGAGCTGCTGCAGGCGTAACCACTCCGCACTCGCAGTACAACAGATGAGTGGAAGAGTTTATCAGGAGGTATTATGCCCAGAAGGGGAAAGAAATATCGCCAAGCTGCCTCCAAAATTGAGACTCGAATTCATTCAGTGGAAGAAGCGATTGATTTGATTAAATCTTTTGATTTAGCCAAATACGATGAAACCATTGAAATAGCATTCCGACTGGGGGTTGATCCAAGACGCGCGGACCAGATGGTACGCGGTACGATCATGTTACCCCACGGAACTGGCAAGGAAAAGAAAGTCTTAGTTATTGCGCAGGGTGATAAAGCTAAAGAAGCACAGGATGCTGGAGCGGATGTTGTTGGCGGCGAGGAAATCGTAGCCAAGATTCAGGAAGGCTTCATGGATTTCGATGCTGTTGTTGCTACGCCTCCCATGATGAGACATGTTGGTAAATTGGGTCGAATTTTAGGACCGCGGGGTCTTATGCCCAACCCGAAAACCGGCACAGTCACAATGGATGTGAAAACAGCAGTCAATGAAATTAAAGCGGGGAAAGTAGCATACAAAGTCGACAAGACAGGTATTATTCACGCCCCAGTTGGTAAGAAATCTTTTGACCGGGATAAACTGATTGAGAATGCGTCAAGCATGATAGCTGCCGTTGTCAAGGCAAAGCCGCCGGCAGCAAAAGGTACCTATATCAAAAGTGTTTATCTTTCATCAACCATCAGTCCAGGTATTCGTATTGACGAATCCACTGCGATTGGCGTTTAACAGGAGGTCCTGAATGGAAAAGACCAAAAAGGCTGAACTACTTAAACGTGTGAAAGAAGACCTCGAAGGTGTTGACAGTGTATTCCTTTGTAATTTTAAAGGTTTAACTGTTGAAAAAGACACGGAACTTCGTCGAAAGGTACGTGAATCAGGATCCACATACGAAGTCATTAAGAACAGGATCCTTAAATTGGCTTTCGAGGATTCGGACTTTTCATCACTTGATGATCACTTAAAAGGTAATACAGCGCTTGCCTATAACAAAGAAGATATCGTTGCCATTGCAAAACTGATCAGCGAATTTGCAAAAGAAAACGATGCTTTTGAATTTAAAGCAGGCGTTGTGCAGGGAAATGTTATCGATCAAAATGATTTACAAACCCTGGCTACATTACCATCTAAAGAGGTCCTTGTTTCCAAGTTGATGTACATGTTGAACTTCCCAATTCAGGGATTTGCAACGGCACTCAATGGTATGCTGCGTAATGTTGCAGTTGTCCTCGATCAAATCGCAAAACAAAAAGAAGAATAAATCTGTGTAGGAGTTATGACCATGGCAACCTTAACCAAAGAAGAAATTATTGAAAATGTAAAGAATATGACAGTGATGGAACTTGCAGAGCTCGTAAAGGCTCTGGAAGAAGAATTCGGTGTATCTGCAGCAGCCGCTGTAGCCGCAGCACCTGCTGCAGCCCCTGGCGCTGCTGCTGAAGCCGCTGAAGAGCAAACAGAATTTGACGTGATGCTTGAAAGCGTTGGTGCAAAGAAAATCAACGTTATTAAAGTCGTTCGCGCCATTACCGGACTCGGCCTTAAAGAAGCAAAAGAAGTGGTGGATACCGCTCCCAGCGCTGTAAAAGAAGGCGTATCCAAGGAAGAAGCTGAAGAAATCAAAGGCAAGCTCGAAGAAGCAGGCGCTACTGTCAAGCTTAAATAAACCTGTAAACGAGGTTTTTTCACTCAAACCATGTCGGGGAATTTAGGTTCTCCGACATGGTTGTATATACAGACAGACCGTTTCAGAACATGCTGATCGTGATCTGAAATAGAAGAAGCTAGGTTCCAAAGGAAATATTTCCCTGGAACGCACAGTGAAATCATCAAGTTTACCGAGGAACAAAAGGTTCCTCACTCAGGTTTTTTTCGATTGAACAATTTGACACTAACAAGCGAATCGAAACCGGCCGTTTAAAACGGAACCGGTCTTTTTGTGTCTAAATCGAGTTACAGGAGCTACAAATGGGAGAAAAACTAAACCACCGCGAACGGCATTCATTTTCAGGTATTCACACCTCAATTCCCGTTCCCAATTTGATCAGTGTACAGACAAGTTCTTATGAGAAGTTTTTACAAATGGATTGTCTGCCTGAGGAACGAGCAGATATTGGGCTTAAAACTGTTTTTGAATCACTTTTCCCAATTTCCGATTTCAAACAAACATGTTCGCTGGAATTCAAAGATTACACACTTGGCAATTGGGAGTGTCGGTGTGGTCGGCTGCAGGGCATCCACAATAACAGAACCTATTGCAAGAAGTGTGACCATATTCTCGTATCCCACTCTGACTCTGGCCCCTATATCGTTTGCGATAAGTGCGGCGACAACAATAAAAACATGCACGCCGTTTGTGATGTTTGCGGAACAAGTGTCAAATTAAAAGTCAAATACTCCGTTGAGGAGTGCCGCGAAAGAGGCCTGACTTATGACGCTCCATTGAGGGTTACCGTCAGCCTCATTGTGTGGGATAAAGACAATCCCGATGAAGAAGAATCCATGATTCCGAGGGATATCAAGGAACAGGAAGTCTATTTTGGTGACATTCCCCTCATGACTGAGAACGGCACATTCATTATCAACGGAACAGAGCGTGTCATTGTGTCTCAATTACACCGTTCGCCAGGTGTGTTTTTCGGCAAGGGTTCCGATCCAAACACCTTCAACGCTCAAATTATTCCCTATCGGGGCAGTTGGATTGAATTTGAAACGGATTCCAAAGGTCAAATTTATGTGAGAATTGACCGCAAAAGAAAGTTCCCGGCAAGTACGTTCATAAGAGCTCTGGGTGCAATTGATCCCGATATGACCACAACAGAAGAGCTGCTCAGTAAATTTTACAATGTGTATGACGTTAAACTGGAAAATGGAACGGTCTTTTTCAATTTAAGTCAAGGCGCGCTTGGCTGTAAACTAGCGGTCGATATCGAGAATAAAAGCGGTGAAACACTTTATTCCCAAGGCAAGAAAATAACCAAGTCGATGTTCAGAACACTTAAAAAGGAAGGTGTGGAGTGGGTTCCGGTTTCAGAGGACACCCTGCCCAGAATCTCTACTCTAATCGACCTTTTTAACGAAGAGACAGGTGAAATTCTTTTCATGGGAAATCACGTTTTAAGTAAAGAAGATCGAGAGAAGCTGGAAGAAGAGGGAATCACTTCTTTCCAGGTTATTACACCTGACTCCGACCCTGTTGGTCCTTATCTCGTTGATACGTTGGCAAAAGATACCATCACTCAATATGAACAAGCCGTTGTAGAGATCTACAGAAAGCTGCGTCCGGGCGATCCACCCACCGTGGAATCCTCCAAGAAACTGTTCGAACAGTTGTTTTTTGATAAACAACGCTATGATTTTTCCAGGGTTGGGCGTCTCAAGTTCAATACCAAGTTAAACATCGATTCGGATGATCTTGAACAGCGAATTCTGACTCCTCATGATTTCTATGCCACAATTAAATACCTTTTGCTGCTCCATTCCGGTCAAGGTCAGATCGACGATATCGATCATCTGGGTAACCGCAGGGTTCGCAGTGTAGGCGAATTATTGGAAAACCAGCTTCGTGTCGGACTGGTTCGTATGCAGCGTGCCATCAAAGAGAAAATGAGCCTTTATCACGAGCTCAACACCATCATGCCTCATGAACTGATTAACGCAAAACCCGTTATGGCGTCCATCAAAGAATTCTTTGGAAGCAGTCAGCTTTCTCAGTTTATGGACCAAACGAATCCCATTTCTGAAATTACACATAAGAGAAGGTTGTCGGCTCTTGGTCCTGGTGGTTTAAGCAGAGAGCGCGCTGGTTTTGAGGTTCGCGATGTTCACACGTCTCATTACAGCCGTATTTGTCCCATTGAAACACCTGAAGGCCCCAATATCGGTTTGATTTCCTCCCTCAGCTGCTACGCCAAAATTAATGAGTTTGGCTTTATCGAAGCACCTTATTATCGCGTTGAAGATGGTAAAGTCATCAAGGAAGTTCGAGTCATCAGTCCTGGCGACAGTTCGTTCAAGGCCAATGAAATCGTTCCTCTCGTGGATGTTGAAGAAACCAACGGCAAGTTGGGTAAACAAAAGAAACAACAGGTCACTTATGAACCGTATGCTCACTATCTCAGTGCCTGGGAAGAAGACAAGAATGTCATTGCACAGGCCAATGCCACCCTGGATGAAAATGATGTCCTGGTACACGAACAGGTTACAGCGCGTTTGGCTGGTGTCTTTAAACTCTTCCCCCGGAAAGACGTTCGCTACATCGATGTCAGCCCCAAACAAATGGTGTCAGTTGCTTCTGCCATGATTCCCTTCCTGGAAAACGATGATGCCAACCGTGCCTTGATGGGTTCCAACATGCAGCGGCAGGCTGTTCCTCTTATGAAAACAGAGGCACCTATCGTCGGTACAGGCATGGAAGTCATTGCCGCGCGCGATTCAGGTGCCACCGTACTCTGCAAAAACAGCGGTTGGGTTGAATCCGTGGATGCGGAACGCATTGTTATCAGGATTGGATCAAAAGACAATTCCACCTTAATCACTCGTGACTTTGGTGTTGATGTTTACAATCTCACAAAATTCCGCAGAAGCAACCAGAACACCTGCTTCAATCAGTGTCCCGTTGTGAAGAAAGGGGATTACATTGAAAGAGGCGAAGTATTGGCTGATGGTGCCTGCACCGAACGCGGTGAACTGGCACTGGGCAAAAACGTTGTTGTGGCCTTTATGCCTTGGCGCGGTTACAACTTTGAGGACGCGATCCTCATTTCTGAGCGCGTGGTGAAAGAGGATGTCTACACCTCCATTCACATCGAGGAATTTGAGATCGAGGCTAGAGACACCAAGCTCGGACCTGAGGAAATTACACGTGATATTCCCAACATGAGTGAAGAAATGCTGAAGGATCTCGACGATTCCGGTGTGATTCGCCTCGGTGCCAAAGTCGGACCTGGCAGTATTCTGGTTGGCAAAGTAACGCCTAAAGGTGAAACACAGTTAACTCCAGAAGAGAAACTGTTAAGAGCGATCTTTGGTGAGAAGGCCGGAGATGTCAGAGATGCTTCATTGACCTGTCCAACGGGAATCAAGGGGACGGTAGTTGATGTGAAGGTCTTCTCTCGAAAAGGTGTTGAAAAAGACTTCAGATCCCTGCTCATTGAAGAGGAACAAATTCAAAAGCTGGAAAAGAACCGCTCGGATCAGGAAAAGATTATTCGAGCTCAGGCTACAAAAGAAATCCTGAGCATTCTCGATGGACAGGAACTTTTGGCGGACTTTTTTGACAGAGATACGACCAAAATCCTGTGTTCTGTCGATCAACTCTTTAACAGTAAGGACCTGCAGCATCTTACACTGAAAGAACTGAAGAAAGTTCAAGTAAAAGATCCCGAAGTTCAGCAACAACTAGCCACGATTATTTCCAGAACAAACCGACAGATCGATGTCGCCCGTCAGGTTCTGGAAGAGGAAATCGGGAAGCTGAAAAAAGGAGATGAACTGCCTCCCGGTATTATCCGCAAAGTAACTGTCTTTGTCGCCGTCAAGAGAAAGCTTCAGGTTGGCGATAAAATGGCCGGACGTCACGGTAACAAAGGTGTTGTTTCACTCATTCTTCCAGAAGAGGACATGCCTTACTTGCCAGATGGCAGCCCGGTCGATGTGGTTCTCAATCCGCTTGGTGTTCCTTCGAGGATGAATGTCGGGCAGATTCTGGAAACTCACCTGGGAATGGCAGGTATGAGGCTTGGGCAACACTACGCCACACCTGTTTTTGATGGTGCTCATGAGAAGGACATTAAAAAACTTCTCAAACAGTCGGGTTTCAGTCCCACAGGAAAAACACTGCTCTATGACGGTCGAACAGGAGAGGCATTTGAGCAACCTGTAACGGTTGGAGTTATGTACCTGCTCAAGCTTCACCATCTTGTTGACAATAAAATCCACGCCCGTTCAATCGGACCCTATTCTCTGATTACACAGCAACCTCTTGGAGGTAAGGCCCAGTTTGGTGGTCAGCGATTTGGAGAAATGGAAGTTTGGGCACTTGAAGCCTATGGCGCGGCCCACATACTGCAGGAACTCCTGACAGTGAAGTCCGATGATGTTCAGGGTCGATCGCGTATCTATGAAGCGATCGTCAAAGGAGAACCGGTTCCTGAACCCGGTATTCCCGAATCATTTAACGTTCTGGTTAAAGAACTTCAAAGTCTTGGGCTGGATGTTCGTCCTCTCAAAAACAGCGAAATTGAAGCAGCAGAACCCAACCATTGGCCTTTAAGCGAAAGTATTGCTGAAGAAGAGAACTGAGGGAGGACACCGAGATGAGAACAACTGGTTTTTTCAAACAACCACCTGCTATCAATGATTTTGAGGCTATCAAAATTACACTGGCTTCTCCCGAAGTAATCCGTTCATGGTCCTTTGGTGAAGTCAAAAAACCGGAGACAATTAACTATCGCACGTTTAAACCCGAAAAAGACGGACTCTTCTGCGCCCGGATATTTGGTCCAACTGTTGATTGGGAGTGTCTTTGCGGTAAGTACAAACGCATGAAATACCGAAACATCCGTTGCGATAAATGCGGTGTTGAAGTCACTCTCTCCAAGGTGCGAAGGGAGCGCATGGGCCATATCGAGTTAGCGGCACCCGTCTCTCATGTGTGGTTCTTCAAAGGCCTTCCAAGCCGAATTGGCTATCTTCTCGATATGCCTCTAAAAGATCTCGAACGTGTGTTGTATTTCGAACAATATGTCGTCATCAATGCCGGTGGTACGGATCTCGTTAAAAAAGATTTACTCACCGAAGAGATGTACCGTGAAAAGATCCAGGAATACGGCCCTGTTTTTACAGCTAAAATGGGAGCCGAAGCGATTAAGGAACTTTTGGTTGAACTCGAATTGGAAGAATTGGCATTGGAATTACGCCATGCCATGAAAACGGAGAGGTCGGTCCAGAAGAAGACCAAAACCGCAAAGAGATTGAAGGTTGTTGAAGCGTTCCTGAAATCTCAGAACAAACCCGAATGGATGATTATGGATGTTATTCCGGTCATTCCACCAGAATTGCGACCTCTGGTGCCCCTGGATGGTGGACGTTTTGCCACCTCGGATCTCAACGACTTGTATCGACGGGTAATCAACAGGAATAATCGCCTTAGAAAATTGCAGGAGTTGCGCGCTCCCGATGTGATTATCCGCAACGAGAAGCGCATGCTGCAGGAAGCGGTTGACGCTCTGTTTGACAATGGCCGTCGCGGAAGAGTCCTGAAAGGAACCAACAATCGACCTTTGAAATCTCTTTCCGATACTCTGAAAGGAAAACAGGGACGTTTCAGACAGAACCTGCTCGGTAAACGAGTGGATTATTCCGGTCGTACCGTTATTGTGGTCGGACCTGAACTAAGGCTGGACCAATGCGGGCTGCCCAAGGATATGGCACTTGAACTTTTTAAACCTTTTATCTATCAACTGCTGGAAAGCAGAGAGCTTGCCGGTACCGTTAAAACCGCCAAGGAAATGGTGGAAGACAAGCTACCTGTTGTTTGGGATATGCTGGAAGAAGTTATCAATCAGCACCCCGTCATGCTAAACAGGGCGCCGACCTTGCACAGACTGGGTATTCAGGCTTTCTATCCCGTACTGGTAGAGGGCAAGGCTATTCGACTCCATCCTCTGGTTTGTACCGCGTTTAACGCAGACTTTGATGGCGACCAGATGGCAGTTCACGTTCCCCTCAGCCCAACTTCGGTTATTGAAGCGGAAACGCTGATGCTTTCAGCTCGTAATATTCTCTCTCCTGCGCACGGTAATCCCATTACAACACCCACACAGGATATCGTATTGGGTACTTATTACCTCACCCTCGGTATTGAAGGGTTACCTTCGGAAGGTCAAACTTTTGGTTCCATATACGATGTGCTGCAAGCCAAAGAGCAGGGACTGATCGATACCCATACCCATATTCGCTTGCGCTATTCCGGTGAGTTCATTGATTTGACCAATTCAAGATTCCCTCAGAGTATCACTCAAACCGAAAAGCAAGTACTCGACAAAGAGTACGTTGAAACAACGGTTGGACGTGTGATCTTCAACAGTCATTTTGGTGAGGATCATCCCTTTATCAACGGGAACTTAAAGAAAAAGGCTCTAACAGACTTGGTCTTTTTCTGGAATTTGAGTTATGGTCGGGCACGAACGGTTGAACTGCTTGATATCCTCAAGTCCATGGGCTTCAACTGGGCAACCAAAGCGGGTCTTTCTTTTGGTATCGATGACATGAAAATACCCGAAAGAAAGGAAGCTTTGCTCGAAAAGGCACGTCAGGAAGTGATTGATATTGAAGAGCAGTTTCAGCAGGGTACACTGGAAAATCGCGAGCGTTACAACAAGGTTCTCCAGACTTGGACCCAAACCACCAACGAAATTGCCGATGCCATGATTAGTTTTATGGAAATCCTGCCTGGTCACAAAGAACTCAACCCCATTTTTATTATGGCAGATTCCGGGGCCAGAGGCTCCAAAGACCAAATAAAACAGCTGGCTGGAATGAGAGGCTTGATGGCGAAACCATCTGGTGAAATAATCGAAACGCCCATTACAGCCAACTTTAAAGAGGGTCTAACCGTGCTGCAGTACTTCATCTCCACCCACGGAGCCAGGAAAGGTCTGGCCGATACGGCGCTGAAGACAGCTGACTCGGGATACCTGACCCGTCGACTGGTTGATGTGGCACAGGATGTCATTATCAATGAATACGACTGCGGAACGTTGGGTGGCATTCGTGCCAGAGCCATCATCGAGGGAGCTGAAATTATCGAGAGTTTACGTGACAGAATTGCAGGCCGCGTTGCTCTTGACGATATCTATCATCCCAATACCGGTGAATTGATCATCCAAGCAAATGAACAGTTTACACCGGAAATTGCCCAGAAAATTGAAGATTCCGGTATCCGTGATGTTGAAATTCGCTCGGTTCTCACCTGTGACTCTCCTCGCGGTGTGTGTCAGCTCTGCTACGGTACGGACCTGGCCTCCGGTAAATTGGTCGAGCTCGGGGAAGCTGTAGGTGTTATTGCTGCTCAATCAATTGGTGAGCCGGGCACTCAGTTAACCATGAGAACGTTCCACATTGGTGGTGCAGCTGCTGCTGAAAAAGAGCAGTCAACACATAAGAGCCGCCACGGTGGAACCATCAACTTCAAAAATATGAAGCGTGTTGAACGTGAAAACGGCGATGAAATCTGCCTGTCCAGAAACGGTATTATTACAGTTACGGATGAAGATGGTCGTGAAGAGCATTACAACACGGTTATCGGTGCGGTCCTCAAGGTTCATGAAGGGATGACCGTTGAACCGAACACGACTCTCCTGGAATGGGATCCGCATTCCTTCCTCATCCTGACAGAGGCTTCAGGTACTGTTGAGTTCAAGAACCTGATACCCGATGTCACTATGGTGGAAGAAGTTGAAGAAGCGACATCTAAATCAAGGATTAAAATTATCCCCTCTCCCAACGAGAAACAAGCACCCATGATCCAGATTAAAGACGATGACGGAAAAGTCATCAGCGGTTATTCACTGCCCAATGACTCTCTCGTTATGGTTGAAAACGGTGCCTTTGCCAAGGCTGGTGATGTCATTGCCAAGATTCCTAAAGACACCACACGTCAAATGGATATCACGGGAGGTCTGCCCCGAATCGTTGAATTGTTCGAAGGTCGTAAGCCCAAAGAACCGGCTGTTATCTCCGAGATTGATGGCTACGTGCGTTATGGGAACATCGTTCGTGGTCAACAGCGAGTCAGTGTCGAGAATGATTTTGGTTCGGTACGTGAGTACAGCGTTCCTCGTGGTAAGTACATTCACTATCAGGAGAACGATGAAATCAAAGCGGGCGCCCAGTTCATCGATGGCGCTCGTAATCCGCACGACATCCTTTCTGTTTTGGGTGAAAGCAAGTTGCAAACCTTCTTGCTCGATGAAATTCAGGAAGTCTACAGGCATCAGGGTGTTAAAATTAACGATAAGCACATTGAAATTATCATACGTCAGATGATGCGCTGGATGGAAATTGAACAAGTTGGCGATACCCACTTCATTCTGGGCGAACGTGTTGATAAGTTTGAGTTTAAGAAGGTGAACGAAAAAGCGACGGCCGAAGGAAAAGAGCCCGCTAGCGGGAAGCCCTTGCTGGTTGGTATCACTAAAGCGTCACTTTCAACCAAATCATTTGTCTCAGCTGCAAGCTTCCAGGAAACAACACGTGTTCTCACGGAAGCCGCTATTGAAGGTAAACTGGACTATTTGCAAGGTCTCAAAGAAAACGTCATTATGGGTAAACTCATTCCAGCTGGAACGGGGTCCGCTCACTACCGGCACATCGAAATCGATGAAGATACAACCATTGCAGAGAACCAACAGGATGTCGATGAAGAGGAATTTGTTCGCATGCTCAGGGAGCAGGCTTCTCCATCTGCAAGTAAAGAAGAGGAAACTGCCGAAGTGAAGGCAGGTGACTCACCTGCGGAATCTTCAGAGCCAGTTGAAGCAAAAGAAAAAACAGAAGAATAGATTTTCGTCTAATAACAGAAAAAGGAGAAGTTTCACGCTTCTCCTTTTTTTATGCCAAAATGTTAACACGGTTTAATGATCTGATCCCATTTTGTCAGTCTGAACAAACAGAAAAAACAACCGAACCCTTGCTGTTCCGAAAACGCAATAATACAAAAAATGCTTTTATCATGCCAATCTTTCAATATGACATGATGCTGGAGCGAAACATCTTTATGGGTTAGAATAGTCTGGACAGGTTCAGAATGCCATACAACCGCAGGGAGTTTCACATGATGAAAACCACAGAAAAGAAGATCAACTTTAAAGCAGCCTTTTCACTTGTTGAAATGATGATCGTGGTTGTCATTCTCGGTCTGCTCTTTTCCCTGGTTGTACCCGCATTTAAGAACAATGTCGATAAGACCAAGTATGAAACTTCCATTATGAATTTGAAGTCAGTTGCAAAGGCGTTGGAACAGTACTATCTTCAGCAGGGAAAATACCCTGTTTTCAAAAACTGGAGTGAAGTTTGTTCGGAGAAAAGCCCCCTGCTGAAATACATCTCTAAAGTTCCCCAAACAGATGGTTGGGGCAGACCTTATCGTATTAAATCGAGTGAAGAGCAATATGAATTATCGGGACAGGCTTCACCAAACCCCAAACACAAAGTTGAATTTCCCGCTTATAAAATTACAACCGATTTGCATTTCAGCAAAGAAGGCTGATGTTCAAACTGCAAATGGATAGGATTAGCGTGTTATTGAGCTTAAAGAGAACTCCTGGATATTTGTCTCGATATAAACATACGATGTTTTCCAGGCATGGTTGTATGGCTGATTTGCTGTGAGGTGACTTGATGTTTGCCCCTATTTCCTATCATCAACCTCTGTTCAGGCCGCCCAGTGAAGGGAGATCGTTGATTTTTCAGGTAACACTTGGGTGCTCCTGGAATAGGTGTGCATTTTGCGAGATGTACACTTCCAAATCATTCAAAGTGCGCAGCCAGGAAGAGGTATTCAGTGAAATAGAGTCAATGTCTTCTTTCGCGCCCCACACAGAACGCGTGTTTCTCGCAGACGGCAATGCCATGGTGTTGAAAACGAGTCGCTTACTGCGTATTTTGGATAAGTTGAAACGGGAATTTCAAAAACTTCGACGTGTCACAGCCTATGCGTTGCCATCGGATGTCATTCGCAAGACGCCGGATGAGTTGAAGGCCTTGTATGATGCGGGCCTGAAAATGCTGTATGTGGGGCTGGAGAGCGGAGACGATGAACTGCTTGGCAAAATAAATAAGAGTGAAAGCCAGGAGTCTTCCATTGAGGGTTGTCTTCTGGCCAGAAAGGCGGGCATGAAACTCTCCGTGATGATTCTGAATGGTTTGGGTGGCAGAGAACTGAGCTATCAACACGCTGTAAATTCAGCGCAAATGGTGAACAAGATCCAACCGGAATACCTCTCAACGCTTGTACTTAGTTTTCCTCTGGGGCTCGATCACTTCCTGGGACGATACAAAGGCCGTTTTACGCCTCTAAATACCATAGGTCTAATTGAGGAAATGGGTTCATTCATCAGCTGTCTCGAGTTGGAGCAATCGGTATTTCGCAGTGATCACGCTTCCAATTACCTGGTTCTAAAAGGTCAGTTAAATCGGGATAAGGAAGTGTTATTGAGTCAAATTAACCACACTCTGACGAACCCTGAAAACGCTGGTCTCAGAAAGGAATGGCAGAGAGGGCTGTGAACCTGGCCCGGGTGGTTACTTCATGGCGGAATGCTTGAAACAGTCTGCGTCGCTTTTTTGGGAATACACCTCTTTTGTTTTAGAGGAGTTGATGCAAAGCAACCATTTTTCTGACTTTTTCCAAACTGATCGCTAAATAAAAAAAGCCCCGAAAAATCGGGGCTTTTTTGTTTATTGATACTATCCAATTACTTGATAGAGGTTAATTTGAAGCTTTTGAACTTGGGCTTTGCATTGTTAAAGATAACACGTGCGGGTTCTTCAGCTCGTTTCTTGGAGTCAAGAGTTACAGCGGGGTTAAATACACGGATGTTGTCAATCAGCCATCGTTGGTCGGTATTACGACCAAAGATTACAAATGCCATTTTGAATCCTGGCTCCATTTCATAATCAAATGATGTACCGCCGATAGCTTGAACAATGTATATCCAGCGAGCCCAACCAGATTGACCGATTGTGGTTCCGTTCACATCAACATCCACTCCTTCTAAACCAGCGTTGTACTGGAATCCGGTAACAGCTTCAAGGGAGTCTGAACCATCGTAGCGATAGTACATACTGAGACCCGATCCATCCTGTTCAGTGGGTGAAATGCAGAGCAAGTTGTTGTCGAAATCGATAATGGTGACGCCTGATTCCGGTATATCCAACATGGGAGACTCAAGACCTGAGACCTCGCCTTCACCACCGGCAGGCACCTGTGAAAGGGACATGCCGTACTTGGTGCCTTCCCAATTGAACCCTTCCCAATCTGCTTGGCCATTTCCATCGCCTTCACTTCCGGTCCAGGCATTCACTGCGTGTCTTTCAAGATCTGCTTCAGTAGAGAAGGTATTCAGATAAACGGGGAATTCACTAACTAACAGACCGAAATCAGTTTGAGGAATGGCATCGCCATCGAAAAGTGAAACCAGGATGTAGTACGTACCTGCGGGATATTGACGAGCTACACTTTCATTGCCACCACCAGAAGCGGCGTAGTCGATGGACATATCAGTGTGTTCGGAAACATCAAAGAAGTTGCCATTGGGACGTTCTTCATTAACGACGAACATATCAAGGTCAGCATTCATGGCTGAAGGGCGCACGCCAATTACCAGAGATGTGGGTTGAGTCAGGGTAAACTTGAAGATCGATTCGATGGCATCGGTACCGTTACCGTAGTCATTGATAACCTCGCTTTCGGAACCTTGAGCCAGATTACCTACGACGTTGATGTTCCAGCCATTTTCACCGGGTTGGAGAACCATGGCGTTGGCGTAGCTGTTATTGCCGTTTGCTTCGGGAATGTATACCCTTTCGCCTGGTTCACCTGAACCGCCAGTGGACTCTGTGCTGACTTTGGCGTTAACACCGGAGAGATTATCGCGGATGGTTCTACCTTGGTCGCCCCAAAGCATGAAACCCGCAAATTGAGAAGCACTTGCTTTTGCCTGTACCCACATGCCGTCTGCGGCATTGGGGAACATGCTGGAACCAACAGAGACCACTTTTTTGTTGGGAGCAACGCCCGACTTGACATAAGTATCTACAACCTGACCATCAGCATTCATGAGATTGAAGGTGAGGTCTGCTGTCTCTGTACCTACGTTAACAGCGACGATACCCGCCCATGTACCTTCAGTGGCAGTGTAGTAAGGGTAGTCGAGCACGTTGCCGTGTGTGTAGTTGCCCTGGATACCGGCAAATGTAGCGTCTTCTTTGCCGTTGGCAGAACCAAAGAGCTCGTAACCAACCAGATCCTGGTCGGAAGTAACTTGAACCCATGCGGTGCCGGCAGGTACTCTTTCCTGTGTGTTGGCATCAAAGAGGAGCGTGACTTTTCCACTGGGATCGATTGGATCCGGCTGATACGTTTTCAGAACAAATCCGTTGGCATCGTAATAAGTTTCCGTTACGCTGGCGGCCGCATCGCCGACGTTGATATAGACCATGCCAGTCCAGAAGTTAACGGTGTCTGTCGCTACGTGAAGGAAACGAAGGGTTTTACCTTTGCTGTCTTCAAGGCCGAGAGATGCCATTGCATTCTTGGTGTTGTAGCTGAAGTACTCCATGGCACTGTTGCCTGCGGCGTTACTTTCCATCCAAACCCAATTGATAGTGGATACATCAGACCAGAGATCGAGAACGTTTTTCTTTGCTTTGCCATAAGGTGTTGCGTGTTCGGTTAAAACTTTAGTAGAACCAGATGGTTTGGGACGCAAAGCTGTCTGGAAACCCTGGTTCGTGCCGTTTACGGATACGATTACGGTTGTAAAAGCTTCTGTATTTTTGGCTACATGCGGGGTATAGAGGTTTTCACTCAATTTGGATGAAGACCAATAAGCTGAGCGCGTGCCAGTATTCATAACTTCAGCAAAAACATGCAGATTTGCCATGCTGCTTACTTTTAACCAACAAATATTGGCCGCATTCTCGCCAAATAAATCGTTAATTGACATATAAGCCATACCCATGGCATTCAGGCTGGTAAGAGCTTCAGAAGCTCCGTATTCTGTGCCATCACCACCGAAACCCAACACGGTGAGTTCTGCAGCTGCGTCTGTGGGATTGACGGCACCGATATAGGTCATATTTCCATTGCCGCATTGAACTTCTGGGACATAATAGTCACCGGCATACGCCAATGAACACAAGGTTAACATTATGATAGTAAAACGTTTAAACGTCATATCTTCTCCTTCTTCATTCTCTTGCCTGGTGTCAGGCTTTGCATTGTGCAAGTTTGAATTCGAATCTCCGATTCAGAATCTCTCGTAAGACCAAGTATACCTTATTTTTACCTTAGAACCAAGTTATTTGGACGGGAAACGCCGTTGAACGAATCCTTTTTTCTTTACCTGCACAATTGGAAAATCTTGTTAAGCCGTGTGTTTAGTGAGATAATTACTGTTTCAGGAAGAGGAGTTGTAGGATGAATATATTTTCAGACATTACACAAACTATTGGTAATACACCTCTCGTTCAATTAAATAAGGCCGGTCTTAAATTCAGTGGTTTACTTTTAGCCAAATTGGAGTATTTCAATCCCATGGGCAGCCTGAAAGATCGCATAGCTGTCAAAATGATAGACGAAGCAGAAAGCAAAGGGCTCTTATCCAAAGGCGGAACCATAGTCGAACCCACCAGCGGCAATACGGGAATCGGCCTGGCTCTGGTTTCAGCGGCAAGAGGGTACCGTCTCATTTTAACCATGCCCGAGTCCATGACCATAGAGCGAAGAAAAATCCTCAAACATCTCGGTGCAGAACTGGTTCTTACTCCATCCGATCGAAGAATGGAGGGAGCGGTGGAAAAAGCAAAGGAAATTGTAGCGAATACACAAAATGCGTATATGCCTTCGCAGTTCAGCAATTCCGTCAATCTCGCCATTCATAGGGAAACAACTGCTCAGGAGATTTGGAACGATACCAATGGTAAGGTGGATATCTTCGTTGCGGGCATAGGCACAGGCGGCTCTCTTTGCGGTGTCGCACAGGGTTTGAAAGAGAAAAATCCAGATGTCTATGTTGTAGGCGTAGAACCTTCCAATTCCAGTGTTATTGCCGGAGGCCGTCCCGGCCGCCACTTAATTCAAGGTATTGGTGCGGGATTTGTTCCCGACATCTACGATGAAACAGTTGTCGATGAGCTGATGTCTGTGTCGGATGACGATGCCATTAACTACACCAGAAAATTAGCCCAGCAGGAGGGTATTTTTGCCGGTGTCAGCTCCGGTGCCAATCTCTCTGCCGCTTTGGAAATAGGAAAACGGCCGGAAAATGAAGGGAAGACCATCGTCTTTCTCTGTGCCGACACGGGTGAAAGATACTGTTCAACAGGTCTTTGTTTGGATTGATCTTTTCCTCTCTTGCATTCCTCAGCTTGATTCAAGCAAGAGTATGAAAAAAGTAGATGAAATGATATGAACGGTTCTGATTGATCAGGATGGAGGCATAACATGGATGACATAAAGGTACTTTTAAACGGCGAACTGATTGAAGCGGAACAGGCTAAAATTTCACTTTTTGATTATGGCTTTCTCTTTGGGACCAGTGTTTATGAAGTTTTGAAAACAGTCAATGGAGAGGTCTTTGCCGGAGAACTTCATTTAAAAAGAATGCGCTATTCTGCAGAAAAAGTGGGAATCCCTATTCCGTGGGAGAACAGCTTCCTTATTGACGAGTTCTACAAGCTCGTCAAATACATTGATAATCCATCCTGTTATATTCGATTGGTCGTTACCAGAGGTGTGGGCCCTTTGACTTTTCACCCTTCGGAATGTACCTTTCCCAATAGAATTGTTTATGGACGAGTGCTTCATCGCATTGCCGATGAAGAGTATGAAAAAGGCGTCAGCTTGATGATTTCTGACTACCGCAAGGCTCCCAGCAGGCATCGGACTGGCAATGTCAAGACGGGCAATTTCCTTGGACATGTTTTACCTCTGCATAAAGCGAGATCATCCGGCTATCACGAAGCCTTGATGCTCAATCACCGTGATGAGATTACAGAATGCACCACAGCCAATATTTTTTGGATTTCGAAAGGCCGGCTTTATACACCCACGCTGCGAGCTGGTGTATTAAAGGGCGTCACCAGGGAACTGGTGCTTTCCATGGCTAAAAAAATGAAGATGGATGTTCTTATAGGAAGGTTTACTTTAGAAGATCTGAATCGGGCCGATGAAGTATTTATCACCTCAACAACAAGGGATATTCTACCTGTCTCGTTGGTTGGTGATAAAAGGTTCCCGGTTGGTGAAAAAACAAAGGCACTGATGGCTGCCGTTTTTAAGCAGGGAATGAAAAATGTCAACTCCAGATAAGCTGGCCTGTCCAAGAGAGGTTTGAAATGAGTGAAAAAATAAGTTCAAATAAGAGAAAATACATTCGTTTTGAGCCGGATGATTTGGGCTTTGCCTTTCTCGATTTATCCGTAAACGGTGACTTTGAACCCGAACTGGGAGCATTGGTTTATGAGGAGGGTTTTGGTGGTTGTGGCTTGCTAATGGTGAAGTCAAAATGCAGGCTCTCCTTAAATCAAGTGCTGAGAATTAAAATCGATAGTATGCCCATTATGAACGCTGAAGTGCGATGGGTAAAAGATGTGGATGATCTTACCTTGCGGGCAGGTATAAGCTACATTCACAATTAACTCTTGCTTCTGGATCTTAAAGGTGCCGTTTTAATAATTGCTCCCATTGGAATAGGGATTGCGTGCACCAGGCGTTATTCCTTGAATCAAGGAAGCATTTGAGGTGGCCAATCACCTCAACCGTTCCCTGAAAGCAGTAGAACGGTATATACGGACGTTTTGCCGAGTCGTTTATTGCCAATGTACGCTCAAAAATAGCCTTAAGACAGCAATGATCGTAGGTATTTCCGTACCTTTGGAAAAGGCTTATTGGCAGTTTCACTGTAGTTTAGTGGAAATGCATTTTATCAGGAGCGCTTCGTCGATGTTTTGGTCTGTAGAGCGCCACTGGATGGCATATGACGGCAAAAAACATTGGTTGATCGAAAAAGGTCAGGAGATGCCCCTGTGAAGAAAGCAACTGCACCGCAAGAAGCAACCTGTGGACCTTTACAAAGAAAAACATTCCAAACTGTTCTTAAACGAGAACTTATGGAATATATTTCTTCATTGGGAAGTCTTACCGCATCAGCTTTTGTCAACCATTTAGAACACATCGTCGAGGCTTATTATCCACTCACTGATCGCCTACGTATGGGCCAGGTACAAAAAAAATAGATTAGACAGACAGATATTTTGAGTAGATGAAAAGCATAAATGCGGTTTAGTGATGTGTGTTCGCAGTAACAAGGGCGCCTGCTCGATGGGTGAAGAGCGGGTCTTCACCCCGAGCTGGTTCCATTTTTGCGGTCTGTTCCTAGCGTGCCCTGCGAATATCCAGAACGATTGTCCAGCCTTTTGAGCTGGCAAATTGCTGGTCTTTTCCAGACAAGGGTATTTTTGGAATGGTGACAGATCCCAAAGAGCTTATTTTCTTGAGGCTGCCCTTGCTTTTGATGATGATGCCAATGGACGAAGGTTGGTTCGTGCTGAACTGGCAGACATGATTCCACTGCGGGTTTTTACTTTTTATTGGATCTGTTTGGCAGGTGTTTCCCGCAATGGAAACGATGGCAAAAGCATTGGGTGTTCGGGACAGGATACCCCTTGAAGAGGGTAAGTTAATTGCTTTTTTGATGACTAAAGTAAAATTACCCGTGTAATTTTGAATTCGATCTTCATATTGAGCTTTTAACCGGGCTAATGTTTGTTTGGAAAACCCATATTCAAACCCTTTTGCTTCAGATAGTTTTTCCAGAATGGAAGCGTAAGTCACCGATGTATCGGCACGCACTTGTTTTTCCCAGTCTACAAGTTTATTGAGCTCCGTTTTTTCCTTTTCAATGCCAGTTTTTAAGTTTTTGATAAAGGAAAAATCTCTTTCATTTTCAAAACCCTTCGAGTTATCCAGTGCTTTAATGACGACTTTATGGAGCTCGTCATAGGGTTTGTTCATGGATTCGTGAACGCGCTCGATGGAACTGTTGAAGTGTTTCAGCCTTGTTTCCAACCTGGAAATCTCTTTGCGATAGACTTTCATCTTTTCGATCTGGAGAAGAGAGCGATAAGTAGAGATGGCTTTCGATGGATGGCTGTCAGCTTCTGATTGAGCTTTTCTTTTTAGCTTACCAATGACATCATTCAAGCGTTTCCGGGCTAGTTCGTGCTCGGAGTCGAGGGACAGGAGTTCCTTGGCACGCCGGCCTGCGGTAACAAGTTGTCTGGACTTGTATGCCTTTTCCATTCTCTTTACGAGCTTGTCTATTTTTGCCTGATTGAGTTCCCGGCTTAGCTCATTTCTTTCCAAAAGAAGATCTGCATTTTCGGGTTGAATGCGGGCCATTAAATCCAGCTTAGCGAGTTTCCTGGATTTGCTCAGCTTTTCATCCTGAATATCTGCCTGAAGGCTGTCGAAAACGGTTTGCCAGGCTTCATCCAATGCGGGTATGGGTTCAATTTGTTCGCGAAGTTGACTGCTAAGTTCCAGAGCTTTGTCCCACTTTTTCCTTTTAATGGCAGCGTTGATCTGATCCATGGCGGGAAGAATGAGCGTTTCGTCAAGCCAGTTCTTCACTTTTTCTTCAAATACTTCGTTTTTAAAGGTTGGGTCAATTACCTGGATGATTTGATATTTTTCCCTTGCTTCCAGAACGCGCTCATCTTCAAGCAGATTCGTGGCTGTCTGGATTTCTGTATCTAAAATCTGCTGGCGTACCTGTTTGGCTTCCTCGTTGTCTGGCTCTATTTCAAACACTTTTCGAAGCATTGCGATGGCATTTTGGTTGCTGTCATCGTAGAAGTACCCGTCTTCCATGTAGGAACGAGCTCTTTCAAGGTAATCGGAAATTTGATTTTCGCGGTTTTTAATGCGCTCTTCGAGATCTCTCAACCGGCCCAGAGAGTCGTTGTATTCGGGGTTTTCCTGAACGAGCGCTTTCCATTTAGTTAAAGCCTCTTCCCAGTTTTCACTTTCTTCCGCTTGTTTTGCTTCATCAAACATAAGCTGCCAGGCTTCGTTCTGTTGGCTTTGTCTATGAAACCAGAGTCCAACGGCTCCGGCTGCCGCTACGAAAACAGCGGCTACCAGGATGGGAATAAGCAGATTCTTCTTTTTCTTTGGTTCACTTGAGGAGGCAGGAGTCGACTTTTTCGTTACTTCAACATGTTCAGGTGCCGCTTCAGGTGTTGGGGGAATCTCTGGTTGGAGAGATGGCAATGGATCAGAGTCCTGGGTTGAGTGGGAAGGCGGTGTATAGATTTTGGTTGGCGTATATGGCGGGTACGAGGATGTCGAGGAATTAGAGCTTATGTCGAGAGTTGAAAACGGGTTGTCTTTTTGTATGGAGTCCAGCAACTCTCTAGCTTCCGTATGATCGGGCTGCATATTGAGAATGCGATGCAGTTTTTCTCCCGCCATCTGCAGATTGCCTTTTGAGATCAGGGTTTGTGACTCCGTTAGAAGCCAGGTAACTTCACTTTGAGTTTTGTGCTTGTCTGTAAGGCGTTTCTCAAGATCGAGGAGCTGCTGTGTACGGGGTACTTTGCCAATGCCTTTTCGCATGGTCTCCAGGGCTTGTTCGATCTTGCCCTGGTTTTCCAGTTCCAGAATTTGTTCGTACATTGCTTTAGAGGCCGATAACCCGTCTCTTTTCTGTTCCAGTTTCTTGAGGATGACTTTCGCAAATCCGTGATTGGGGTCTTCCTTTAACAGTTCGTTAACCAGTTTGTCGGCTTCTTCATCGTTGCCGTTTTGTATGAGCTGTCTCAAACGCTTCTCTGTTTTCTTGATGAAGTCTTTTTTCAGGGCTGAATGCAGTCTCTCTTCAAGTTCTTTCAGAGTATGGCCATCGGGAAATTTTGCTTTCAATTCCGATAATTCTTTTCGGGCGGTATCAAACTGTCTGTTTTGAATGGCGATTTGGACGTTGAGAATTCCCTCTTCCAGAAGTGGCTGTTCGTTCATGTCAACGGTGAATTCGGTTCCTATGTCATCTTCGATTCCTATGGGAATGGTTTCACCAGAGCTTATTGGTTTTTCGCTTGACATGATATGAACCTGCTCGGCGATTTGCTTTCTCAGGTTAACAGCCCTGTGGTTTTGCGGGAACTCAGCAATGAGTGAGTCGAGCATTGCCAGCGCTTCAGTGAACTGACCACTATCGCGCTTGAGACGGACGGCCTCCAGTCTTTTCTCCTGGGGGTCTTGTTCTCCCTGCAGGGACTCAAGAGCGGCAAGCGCCTCCTGGTTTTCAGGGTCAGCGAGAAGGACTCTGGCTAAAGCGAATAACGCGGGTTCGTCACGGAGCCTTTTTGCCGCGTTGAGTAAGACGTCGGTTGCGATGGCTGGCCGCAGGGCGTTTAGAGGTCTGATGTCCATGAGCGATTGACACTTCTTGAACACGCCTTTTGCCTCTTTATGGAACGGGTGGATTGTCAGTACTTCCTCGAGCACACGCATTGCCTGGTATGGGTGACCCGATTTGATGTAGTTTTTTGCCGTTTGGGTTTTAGTCTCCAATTCATCGTGGTTCAACATGTCTGCTAGTTCATTGGCGACATCCTTTAATTCTGCTCTGACACCAAATAATCGGATGAGAAGTTCAAGTTGAGGTAACGCTTCTTTTGACTTCCCCTTTAAGACGTGCTCTTTGAGTTTTGAAAACTCGGATTGAAACTCTTTGGATTCCGCCTCATCCAGGTCTTTGTCCGATGTGTGGGTAAACGGACGGAACATAACTTGATTCAGTGGCGAAAGCAGCAGGAAAAGAGCTTCTCGCAGTTCGGAAAAACTACCAAAACGTTGGTTTTTTCTTTTAGCCAGCATCCTTTGCAGTACCCTCGCTAAGCCGATATTGATTTCCGGATTAAGTGCCTGAGGGTTGGGCGGCATGGATTTTAAATGCGCGTTCATGACATCCTGATAGGGTCCGGAAAAAGGCTGCCTGCCTGTTACCATTTCAAACAGAATTAACCCGAGAGAGTAAATATCAGAAGCTATAGTCAGTTCCTGGTCGCCAAAATGCTCTGGAGAAAAATAGGCTGCGTCCCAGTAATGCTGGGCTCCAATTTGTTTGCCCAGCAGATTTTCCATTTCATAGAGGCCATAGTTTTTTACGAACATATCACCGGAGGGCAGAATAATCAGATTGCTTGGCTTGAGCTGGAAATGAGCCGTTCCTCTGGAATAAATCGTTTCAAGTGATTTAATGACTTGAAGGATGAGCGGTATTGCTCGGTCGGGTTTCAGATTGCTGATTTTGGAGAGATAGGATTTTAGGTCGATTCCAGGTTCGTATTTTGAGAGAAAACCGAGATGTTCTCCAACGCGCTCCAAGCCCGCTGTTTTTTGAATGAGAGGCTCATTCATATCCTGAAGCGTGAAGCCAAAATCCTGCCATAAGTTATTCAGTGCTTCTTCCTGATGTGGCTCAATGTGGTACAAACGCGCCCAGAAAAGCTCACCACTTTCTTGTTTGGTGAGCAGAACCTCTGTCCAGAAGGCACCCAGTTCCAGAATGTCATTGACAAAATACTCAGGTTGGGCCTTTTTGTTCAACCAATTGCGGTACTTAGCTATTCCGGGAATTCGATTCATGTCTTGTCTCCTAATGAATCATATCTTTGCTTTTAACATGATTCCACTATAGCACAACTCCTCCGGTTTTGGCAGGTAAGAGTCACGTCATCTGCATGTCATGGAGGCAGATTGCCAGCTTTCTGTTGTTATCTGCTCTCCTTGGTGGCGTTTCAGAGTGAAAACGGTCCTTTTTACGGATGAATTGAAGGTGATCCTGATGGTTTCGTTTTAATGACACTGGACGAAGAGGCTCCTGTTCGGCGTTTTGTAAAATGCACGGTTTAGAAAAATGTCAAAAAGGAATGAATACACTTTCGCGTGTTACTGGGTACTCTCTTCCTTTCCAAAAACAGCAAACTGTTTGAGCAGGACGGGGGTCACGAAGTAATCTGTGGCCAGGGCCGAGAAAATGCCGGCTCCTATGAGAATAGCCATGTTGATGAATACCTTGACATCCGAAATCATAAAAGCGGAAAAGCTCAAGATCAGTACCAGTGAGGTGTAAAACATGGCGGAGCCCACCACCAGAAAGGTTCTGCGGGTGGCGGCCTGATAATTGCCGGTTAGCTGAAAGCCCAGCTGACTGTGGCTGATGAAATGAATGGTGTCGTCCACGGCCAGACCCAGCAGCATGGGCATCATCGTCACGGTCATCATGTCCAGCGGGATATTGGCGAAGCCCATGATGCCTGCCACGGCCAGGGCGGGTGCCACGTTGGGAATCATGCCGATGAGACCCAGACGCAGGCTTCCAAAGACCAGACTCATAAGAAGCGTAATAATGACCAGGGCAACGAGAAAAGAAGCAATTTGTCCCCATGTCACGTAATTTTGCATCACCGTGTATTGGGAAATGGATCCGATTAACAGCACGTGCGCGTTGGGGAAAAGCTCTTTGGCTCGTTTCTGTATGAACTTCAGTTCACGCATGGCTTCCCCTGAATTGTAATCCGTCATTTCGACCATGAGTCGTAAGCGCTGATAGTCGTAGTCCACCCAGCGTTCGGCTTCGGCTCCACCGGCATTCTCGTAGAGAAGTAATTGCTGGGCAATTGCTTCGCGGGTTTCAGGAATGCGGTAGTAGGCCGCGTCTCCATCATTCATAACCTGATTCATGTCCTTGATTACATCCAGCAGGGACGAGACTTTTTTGGTCAGAGGCAGGGTTTCCACTTCCTGGGTTAGAATATCGAATTTGTTGAGATTTTCCGGTTCTTTGACCATACCGGGTTCGGGAAATTCAATGGCAATTCCATAGGAGTAAAGTGAACCCACCGGGGTGTCGGCTATATGGGTAATGCGCTTCACATAGGGCACTTTCAGGCCAAAGGTACGGCGCACATCAAAGGAAACATCCATTTGGAAAAGGCCTGTCAGGCAAATGGCCACCATGACAAAAAACACGAGCAGTACGGTTTTAGGTCGGTTCAGCACCCGTTTCCCCAGCCAGAGCATCAGCTTGTCAACGCCTTGATGCCCCTTGTTGCTATCCGCGGCCCGGACTTGACCGGTTCGGGCATCATGGGGCGTTTCAAGGTCAATTGCCTTGTGAGGCGTTTTGTTTTTCCCAAAACTGAGCAGGGTTGGCAGCATGACGATTACCAGCACATAGATTACCCCGACCAGAGAGGAAGAAGTGAGTCCGATCCACCGGATAGGCCGCATGGGAACCATCCAGAAGGAGAGAAGAGCCACCATGGTGGTCAGGGCACAGAACAAAAGAGGCCATCCGGTTTCTTCTATGGCATGCAAAAGCGATTTTCTGCGATGGCCTGTGGCGGCCAGTTCCCTGCGGGAAAAGTTAAAAATATGAATGGAATAACTGGTGGTGATGGCAATTCCCAGGAAAATGGGTATGAAGACCATGGAGGGATCCACCGATATTCCCAGATAACCCTGAATTCCAAATACAACAATCATACTGCCAACCAGAGTGATAAAGGGAAAAATCACGCCCCGCACGTTGCGCAAAAAAAAGGCCAGCGTCAGCATGGTGACCAACAAGGCCAAACCCAACAGTTTGGGCGTTTCCCTGTCAAAAAAAGCCATTTTATCGTGAGCGATAACGGGTAGCCCCGTTAGTTTTGGGTTGAGAAAGGCGTATTGTTGCTGATCTGCCACTTCATGGGCCATGCGGCCAATGGCAAGTTCGGGATTTTCAATGCCTTTTTCACTCCAGTCATCGGGCAGGGGCTTTAAACGCAGCATCAGCCAGGTGTAACGGCCATCTTCGGAAACAAGGCGATTTTTAAGCGCTTTTTTAGCCAAGGCTTTGTATCGAATGGTTGAAAGACTCTCCCGGTCGGTGGGTATGGGGTCTGGAACCAACTGATTGATATCAATGCCCTCGGCGGTTCCGGTAATATATTCAAGGTCTGCCAGTGAAATCACATCGTCTGCATAGGGTACTTTTTGCCTTAGTTCCAGGCCGAGCTTGCGGATACCGGTAAGTGCTTCACGGGAAAATACGTTGTCCGTCTCGATCAGCACGCCACAGAACTCGTCATTTCCAAAGATGTCCTCAAATTCCTCTTTTACCTGCAATAGCTCATCATCTTCAAGAAACCAGCTTTCCACATCTGTTTCCATGCGTATCTGGTTGAGCCCGAAAAACGCTGCGGCAATTAAAATAAAGAATGCGGCAATATTGAGTAAACGAAAACGCAGGATGATTTCGCCTGCAGCATAAAATCGGTCATTCATTTTCCTTATATCAAGCATTGCAAACCTCAGTAGTTGTATTTGGCCTTAATCCAGAACTGGGAGTTGTTTTCATAGGCTTTAAACAACCCTTTATGGCCCTGAAAAATGTCCAGGCCAGCTGACAGGTGAAAACCGTCAGATACTTCATAGTCCGTCTTGATTCGGTCGTAAAGACCGCTGTCTTCACAGTCGATGTAAATCATGTTGGAGAGGGTCAGCCGCTCATTCATGAGCTTTTTTGAAACATTCAGGGTGCAGAGAAAACGGTTTGCCGGAGCTGAAAGAACCGGTTCGTGATTCAAAATGGATTCACCCACCAGCTGAGCGGTAAGGGTCCAGTCATGGCCGGGAGTCCAATCCACTCCGGCCAGCCATTTGACGAGATTTTTGACCAGAGGTTCAAGGGTTAAAGAATCACAGGCAAGGCGTTGTCCCCGGTAGAAGGCCGTTTCTCCGCGAAAAACAAAATCCGACCAGGGCCTGGAAAAGGCAAGTCCGTAGATGGTTACCCGGTGGTGTCTGGGGCTCAGTATCAGGGAATCATCGTGATTGGGTGCATCCACCACAGGATGAAGTACCGGGGTGTCATCCCAGCTGTAGAAGACCGAAGCCGCCACGTCCAGGCCGGAAAAATAGCCCGACATCCTGAAGGCGACTTCCGTGTTTTCAAACGACGTGTCAGGGGTGTCTGCCGGCAGAAAAACGATGCCGTTTTGGTACTCGGCATGCTGGGATACAGCCCAGGGGTTGTCGCCTTCGGGATAAACCGCTTCGCGAAACACCGGAACAAGAATCAATTCACTTGTAAACGTGTTCCCTAAATAGCGAAAACGGGCCGCATCTACCGGCATGCGTATTTCATCCATTTCCCGCGTGAGCGATTCCGTAAAGTCCGGCGGTGAAATTACATCCGTAATTTGTACACCGTCGGCCTGTCCCCAGATGATGATCTGGCGACCCATGCGCATGTCCCAGGTGTCATCCACGTGCTCAACCCAGCACTCGCGAATATCGGTTCCGGTTTCTTTGGCAATTGTCCAGTTTTTTTCGCCATCCAGGGAACAATACAGGTAAAGCCACTTGAAATCGGCCCTTGTCTCGAGCCGGATTCGAGCTCTGGAGGTGATTTTATCGTGGGGTGGTTTGGTTCTGATGGAGTGAATGGTATCCAGGTGTCCAGAAACTTCCAGCCAGTTGGGCAACGTTCTTTTTGGCTCCCCTGAGAAAGAGGGTATTCCCGCGAGAAGCGGCAGCACAAAAATCAGCTGTCGGAAGGCGAGAATCCGGAAGTGCTTTCTCGACATCAAAGGCGACCCCGCTGAATGGTTGCCACCCGGAAGACCTTGTCATCCACTCCGGTGTTCAGCTCCATCTTGCTGATTGCCATGATGGTCTTGTGTTGGCGGGAGACGTTGTCCATTTCGGAGCGGAAGGTTATCCAGATGCCGTCTTGCTGACGTACATCCAGTGCGCGATAGACTTTTACCAGTCCGTCCTTGTCGTAGTACTCTCCCTTGACAATAAGATGCGACTTTTTATCAATCCACAGGACCTTGCGGGTGTATATGTCTTCGGGATCGATGGGAATGGATTCCACTTTCCAGCAATCCATACCTTGGACCTGCTCATGGCCCAGCAGGGTGTGGGTGTCTTCGTCCACATTGCGGTCGCCCATGTCGTCGTAGGTGTAGTCGGTTCCCATGAAGTATTCCTTTTTGGAAGAACCGCTGATGCGGCGCACCTTTTTCATGGCCGGCAGGTAGAGCCACTTGTCGTCTTCCTGTTCCGGCTGGTCGTATTCCCATGAAAGAAACATGGTTCCCCGCACATCCGCAGGCTCGCGAAAAATCATTACAGACTTTCTGTCCTTGCCATAATCCTTGGAGAGACTCTCCACGGTACGCACCCGTTCCCGGTTTCTGCGGTTGACGAGACGCATGGTCAGAATCATGTGCCGGTCGTCTCCATCGGGACGTTCGTCTTCCAGAACCATGACATCCCTGCCGGTCATTTCCCCGGCCAGGCAAAGATGTCCACCGCTGATTACAAAAATAACAAATACAATCAGGTGTTTTAATTTAAGCGTTTTCAAAGATAACCTCCATCATTTTCTCCGCTGAAAGTTAACCCTGTACGACCTTGAAAGGTCTCTGTCTAGCTGGCAACACCTCGCTTTTCGAGATATTAAGGGCACAAAGCCAGGTGCTGTGTGGAGCCGGGCTTTCAATCCACTGGCCTGGTTTCGCGTATTTCCCGTTCACGTACACAAACGGGCTCATGGTGAACACAAAAGAAATCCGTTCAGAAGGACCCTGAACAGCTCTCTTCTCATGTGGCGTAATTGAGACTCGTTCTCAATAAGGTAGTTCGAGATTAAAGGTTTCGAGGTGGCATGTCAAGGAAAAAGAGCGGTGACTCGCTTATTTCGTTGCGTTGATTTCCCATTTGTTTCGTTTGAAAACAGAACCGCGGATGACGCTGATTTCGGCAGATGACACCCTATGGTTATGCTCCAGATTTTGAAATATAAATTTCCTAATTTAATTGCAAGCCGTGTTTGCAGGTTGTGCAGTTTAAAAAGCCTTTTCGGGAAGCGTTTTTTCGTGAGTTTCCGTGTTTTTCGTGGCTGAAAGGAAAAAGCAGGCAGCTTCAAGTGTCATATGGGCAGGAGAAATCTTTTTAGGGTTTACAGACCTGGCAACTTGGCAGCCCAAAGGTCATGATCCCATAAAAGACTTTGGTGACCAAGTATGATCGTTTTATTATCTAAAATGGTAAACAGTGGCATGGTTAAACAACATTTATTTGAACCATCGGCATTTTTTGGAAAGTCGTTTCCTTTTCCGATAAACTCGTAAACATGCTTTACTTCTCCTGTTCCAGGGTTTACCTGAAGTAACCTTCTGGGTGCAACCATCAACCAAATGTACCCCTTGAATGTTTTGACATCGGTGAAAATGGGTAAAAGAGAGTTTGTTTTATCGGAATGGAGCCCTTGCATGCTTTCAGAAAACTGATATTGAATGGCATTATCTTGGACTTCAATGGTCTTGAGGAGCTCAAATTGATCATTGAAAACCTTATACACAGGTTGAAACATAAAAACACAGTACCAATTGGGTTTGCTGTATATCCAAAAAGTGTCGTAGAATGCTCGCTGCACTTGCAAGGCCGCCATATCAACTTGTTTGGGAAGTTTCCCTACGTGGTAAGCTTTATTATCTCGATGATCCGCAACAAGTCCCAAGGCCTCGTTTTCAATCTGGGAGCACCATGGAGTGATGGTGATCCCTTTATTGGATGCAAAGACATTGGAAGTTGGATGCCAACTACAACCATTTGACCGAATAGCACTTTTAAAGGATTTTATAAACGCTCCATCCAGACTGTAAAGAGAGAGCTTGTTACGGAGATTGCTTAAAATCCACAGCTGTTTCGAGGCTCGATCGATGCTTATGGCTGTAACGTCGTTATCAAACTCTCCAGGCCCCTGACCATGACTGCCAATTCGATTTAATACATGACCGGATGGATCAATAACGACGATTTGAAACTCATCCATGCCTCTGATAAAAATGTTTGATCCATCCGTTTCAATTTGATTTAAGCTCTGCAAAAAGAAAGGATCTTCGGATTCGGCATGGTCTCTGATATCAATGGGCTGAACCGTTAAAACAGTGTGATTGTCAGAATGAACATCAAAGAAAAATAGAAAGCTCAATAGTAAAAACACGGTGATCTCCTTTTGTTGAAGCTGGTTCTTGGTTATCCGGAAAATATGTTATTGTCAATTATAGACAATTTGGTTATTGATTACAAGCGGCTCTTTGATTGAGCGCTCGAGGCTATATGGTGAAAATTTCTCTCAGCACCTTTGATTCCAGATTGCTTTACGTTGACCTGGACACAAGATGGTGGATGAAAAATAAAATGAAAAAAACAGCAGTCAGGCATTTTTGCGCACAATTCCAGGCTATGAACTTGTTGGAACCACTTCTATCTCTCTTCCGGTCTAGTTTTCGTATGCCTTCAAAACATCCAGAAGCTGCATGGGGTGATCGATGATGTGGCGGGCATGGTTGACTTCCAGTTCTTCTCGCGGCCTGAATCCCCAGGTGACACCCACACTGGCCATGCCTGCGGCCTTGGCTGTCAACATGTCGATTTTGGTGTCGCCAATAAAGAGGCATTGCGACTGGTTGACGTCAAGTGGTTTGATGATGCCCCAAACACCTTCGGCTGAGGGTTTTTTGGGGATACCGTCTATTTGTCCTCTCACCGTTTTAAAAGGAACATCGGGGAAAAAATGATGGACACACTTCTGGGTGATCCGGTCGGGTTTGTTGGAAAGAACGCAGAGCGTCCACTTGCCTGTCAGAGCTTTCAGCATGTTCTCGATGCCATCGTAAGGCCCGGACTTGTCCGCCCAATGGAGACCGTAGTCAGCTAAAAATTCAGCGAGCAGTCGTGGAACGAGTGCCTGCTGCTGGTGGGGAATGGCCTTTCTGACGAGATTTTCGGCTCCTTCTCCGACAAAATAGCGGTAAGCGCTTAGAGGGTGCACTGGAAAATCGTTGCGTTTTAAAACGCGGTTCATCGATCTTCCTATACCTTGGAGTGTGTCGAGAAGTGTTCCATCTAAATCAAAAATAAGAGTTGTAACAGCCATCTTGCGTCCTTTCAGTTTGAAGTCCCCGGACTCGTTTTTCACTAGCTGGCATCATAAGTTTTTCGGCATTCCTTGACAAGTAGTTTGAACTGATTGGGTCTAAATAGAGCGTTGTCAGAGCAGATTTCGGCTTAAAACCAAACATAGCGGTCTTTTTCTGCTTCGAGGGGCGTTTTTCCCCGGTTCATATTCTTTTTTCATTTCAGTGTATCTCTTTCTTACCTTGAGCTAACATGAAGAAGAACCGGAATTGAAAGAGATATCTTCACTTAAGCAAATCTCCAGGTTTGGGTGTGCCATGGGGGGTCTTTCCACCTGGGAACAGGAGACAGAATTGCATTATAAAGCACTATTTTCATTACCTTTACAATTAGATAAGTTTTTTATGGTTTTCCCTGTTTTTTCTTTGCGTTTTAGGCGTGTTTCCCATATACTGCAGGCCTGAAGAAATGCCTGATAAAGGGGGGCTGCAGTGCTTGAAGTTAAAAAAGAAAAGACCATAAAATACGAAATGGCGAAGATCAAAAAAGGCTTAATCAGTGAAGAGGCTTTGTCTGTGATTGAAGCGGAAAATTTGCTGCCGGCGAGCATGGTCAACAGGCTCAAAATTTGTTATCCACAACATGCAGCGGGCCTGGAAGAACATGATGTGCTTTTCACCGGTAGACAGCAGTACAAGGGACTGAGAGGCTTTAGAGAGGTCGTTCAGACTCTTCAGCTCAACGGGGTTGAAATCGGGCGTATCGATGAAAGAGAGTTTTTCGTTGAAGTTTACCGGTTCCTCGCTACCAGGCATGTGCTCAACTCCATAGACTGGAACAATTACCAGAAAGACCCGTTGTTTCATCTGGTTATTCCACAGCCGGACATGATACCGGAAGAACCAACTCGCAAATATGTTGAGGCTAAAACAGCCGAGGAAAGAACTCAAATAGCCATTGACTACATGGAACACACCAATCCACACGATGGCAAGCAGCAGTTGAACAAACCCTGGTTTGAGAATGAATACGGTCACATGGAGTTTGTAGAGGGAAGCCAGCACAAATACCCCCAGTGTCAGCTTGTTTTTGATAAAACCACTCAGGACTGTTTTGCCTTTTGCACCTACTGTTTCCGCCACGCCCAGGTTCGCGGTGACGAAGACATGTTCCTCCAGCACGAGGTCAAGCAAGTTCACGATTACATGAAGCAGCACAAGGAAATAACCGATTTGCTGATTACAGGCGGCGATGCCGGTTACCTGCCCGTTTCGCGTTTGAGAGAGTACGTCAAGCCCATTATGGAAGATCCGGAGCTCTTTCACATCCGAACGGTAAGGCTGGGTACGCGTGTATTGACCTTTAACCCTGAGATCATTCTAAAGAGAAAATACAACAAGATGCTTGAGTTGTTTGATGAATTGAGAGCCAATGGCATCCAGCTGGCCTACATGTCGCATTTTTCCACGCCCAGGGAAGTGCTGAACCCCGCCACTCTGGCTGCGATCAGGCGCCTGCAGAAACACGGTGTGACATTGAAAAGCCAGAGCCCCATTATGAACCATGTCAGTCTGTACACCGATGAAAACGGTCAAATCGATATAGATCGGTCCGCTCAGAACTGGATCGACCTGGCCAACATTCTGGCCATGAATGCTATTGGGTTCCACTCCATGTATTGCGCAAGGCCGACTGGTGAACACCACTACTTTACCGCGCCGCTTGCCGACATCAATAAAATATTCAGAAAAATTTATCGTTCGCTTGCTTCCATCAACAGGCCTTCACGTCATATTTCCATGACCTCATCTGCCGGCAAGATATCCATTATCGGAACCGCTGAAGTTCAAGGTGAGACCACCTTTGCCCTGGCTTTTACCGAGGCGAGGAACATGAAGTGGCTGGACAAGGTCTTTTTGGCGAAACACGATGAAAATGAAAATACCATTGAGCTCCTCAAGCCATACGATACCGAGGAATTCTTCTTTGAAGAAGAGCTGAGGGAAATTGAGAAGTCTTTGGAAGAAGCACTGAAGAACAGATAACTCAATTAAATCAGATACAGAGAAGGTCCCATGATAAACAAAATCGAAGAGTCGGCAGCCCGGGCTGTCGCGAATATACACGATGGAGCCATCGTGATGATTTCTGGATTCGGTGAAGCGGGAAGTCCCATTGAATTGATTCACGCGCTCATCGATCAGGGAGCCAAAGATTTGACTGTTGTCAGTAACAACACTGGCAGTGGTCATGTTGGGTTGGCTGCACTAATTGAACAGCGCAGGGTGCGAAAAATGATCTGCTCATTTCCGCGGACGGCCAATTCAACTGTTTTTCCCGAACTCTACCGGGCAGGTGATATCGAGCTGGAGCTCGTCCCGCAGGGTACTCTTGCCGAACGAATCAGAGCAGGAGGAGCCGGTATTCCCGCGTTCTACACGCCGGCATCCGTCAACACACCTTTGGCCGACGGCAAGGAAGAGCGCGTGTTTGACAATCAAAGGTATGTTCTCGAGTACGGGATACGAGCCGACTTCTCACTGGTGAAATGCCATTGCGCTGACCGTTATGGCAACCTGACCTACAATAAAACGGCTCGGAACTTCGGGCCTATTATGTGCATGGCCTCGGAGCAGGCCATCGTTCAAAGCCGAACGGTAGTGAAACCGGGCGGAATTGATCCTGAAAACGTTGTAACCCCCGGAATTTTCGTTCAGAAAGTGGTGGAAATTGCCAATCCACAGGATGAATCCATCCTGGTCAGTGAAGGTAGGTGTTATCCATGAGTGCAGAAAAGACAAAGGTGATTGGGTGGACACGTCCAGAAATGGCCAAGAGGGCCGCTCAGGATATTGAAGACGGATCATACGTCAATTTGGGCATAGGTATCCCCGAGATGGTGGCTCAGTTTGTGCCCGAAGGTCGCGAGTTTGTCTACCACACGGAAAACGGTCTGTTGGGAATGGGGCCTGAACCCGCGCCCGAGGATCGCGATTGTGAATTGATTAACGCCGGGAAGAAACCCGTTACAGCTATTCCCGGAGCCTGTTATTTTCATCACGCCGACAGCTTTTCCATGATTCGGGGAAGGCATCTCGATGTATGCGTACTGGGTGCCATGCAAGTATCCAAAGAGGGTGATCTGGCCAACTGGTCCACAGGGGCGCCCGGCGCGATTCCCGCTGTTGGCGGAGCCATGGACTTGGTGGCAGGTGTCAAGCGCATACTCGTTATCACCCAGCACACCACCAAAAAGGGTGAGCCTAAAATAGTTGACCAATGCACTTATCCACTCACGGGAAAAGGTGTTGTCAATCGAATTTACACCAACCTCGCTGTGATTGAAGTGACTCCTGAAGGGTTGCAGCTTATTGAATGCGCACCCGGAGTTACACCTGACTATGTCATTGAACATACAGGAACTCAACTCAGCGTTTCTTCAGACTTGGATTAAGTCTGGTCCTGATCGCAGGGTGTTTGTTAGAGAGTGGAGGTGCTGAAAAGCGGCAAAACCGAAGTCCTTATTTCATCAGCATCACCAAAGGGCAGCTTTTGTACGAACAGACACCGTGCGGGAAAACGGATCGCTTTTGAGTTTTTCAACGAACTATTGACTTCCGGATAACCATTTAGGCGTCTTTTCAGGAGGAAACTATGACGACAACAGAAGTAAATTCACCTACCCATTCCATTTCAGAAACCATTTATGAAAAAGCCCGCAAGGTCTTGCCCGGAGGCATCAGTCGCAATTCCATTTACCGCAAACCACATCCTTTTTATGTTGATTCAGCTAAGGGTTGCTATATAAAAGACATTGAAGGTGCTGAAAAAATTGACTTTGCCAATAACATGGCGTCTCTTATTCACGGTCACGCCCATCCTGTTATTATTGAAGCGGTGACCAAACAGCTGCAGCGCGGTTCTGCCTTTAATCTGGGCACTACAATGGAAGTCCGCTATGCGGAACACCTCTGTGGACGAAATAAAAGTTTCCAGAATGTTCGCTTTGTCAACTCGGGTTCGGAAGCTGTTCTGGGCTTGATCAAGACAGCCAGAGCGTATACCAACAAGCCCAAAATTGCCAAGGCCGAGGGCGCCTATCACGGTGTGTACGACTTTGCTGAAGTAAGCCAGACCTCCAATCCTTCAAACTGGGGCGATTTAGACAAACCCAATTCGGTCCCTGTCGCTGCCGGTACGCCCAAAGGCGTCATCAACAATGTGGTCGTCTTTCCCTACAACGATGTTGAACGCACACTTCGTATTCTCAACCAGCACAAAGATGACATTGCCTGCGTTTTAATTGACCCGGTTCCACATAGGATCGGCATGATCCCTGCCACAAAGGAATTTGTCAACGCGCTTTACAAGTGGACACGCGAGAACGGCTCTTTACTGGCTTTTGACGAAGTCATCACCTTCAGAACCGAATACGGTGGCGCTCAAGAACGCTACGATGTTCAATCCGACCTCACTTCCATGGCGAAAATAATCGGAGGCGGGTTCCCCGGAGGCGCCATAGCGGGATCCAGCGACATTATGGGCGTGATGGATCCCTCTGCAAAGAAACTCCTTCTTCCGCACTCCGGTACTTTTTCTGGCAATCCAGTCACCATGACGGCAGGCCGATTGGCTATGGAAATGTACGACAGGGAAGCCGTCAAGAAGTTGAATGCTCTGACTTCAGTTGCCATTAAGCAAATTGAGGAAGCCATTAAGATAGCGGACATTCCAGCTTGTGTGACAGGGGCGGGTTCACTCTTCCGGGTTCACCTGAAAGAAAAGCCTCCCACTCATTATCGAGAAGCTTACATGGATTCCAGGACCTCCATGCTGCTGGCTAAACTGTTGAATTATCTCTACGCCAACGGCATTATTATGATGAATACCTGTTCTGCCGCGCTTTCTACTGTGATGACTCAGGTAGAGATCGATCGGCTTAGTGAAACGCTTCTCAATGGATTCAAATTAATCAAATCGGATATCGAGAATAAATAATTAGGAGAAAGACCATGAGAGAGGCATATATTTGCGATGCAATTAGAACACCGGTAGGTGCTTACGGTGGCGGACTGTCTTCCGTCCGGGCTGATGATCTTGCCGCGATCCCACTGAAAGTTTTGGTGGAACGCAATCCCAATGTGGACTGGGATGCCGTGGACGATGTTATTCTGGGGTGCGCCAACCAGGCTGGAGAAGACAATCGGAATGTGGCCAGAATGTCACTTCTGCTCGCGGGCTATCCCCTTCACATTCCTGGCGTGACGGTGAACCGTCTCTGCTCTTCAGGGCTGCACTCAATAGGGTCCGCTGCCCGTGCGATTAAAGCCGGTGAAGGCGATCTCTTTATAGCCGGCGGGGTTGAGAGTATGTCTCGATCTCCTGTTGTGATGGCTAAAGCGACCCAGGCTTTCTCCAGGGCGGTTGAAGCCTACGACACCACCATCGGCTGGCGGTTTGTCAACAAGAAGCTGGATGAAATGTACGGCACCGATTCCATGATTCAAACAGCTGATAACGTGGCTCGGGAGTACAAGATCAGCAGGGAAGATCAGGATGTCTTCGCGCTCTGGAGTCAGGAAAAAGCCGCGGCGGCTCAGGCCAATGGGAATTTGAGAGAAGAGCTTGTTCCTGTTACCGTTCCGCGCAGAAAAAAGGATCCACTGGTTGTCGATAGAGATGAACACCCGCGATCAACCTCACTGGAGAAACTGGCGAAGCTCAGACCTATTTTCGGCGGAGACAATACGGTTACTGCGGGCAACGCATCGGGAATTAACGATGGGGCGGGTGCCGTGATTGTCGCGTCTGAAGAGGCGGTCAAGGCGCATGGTTTGAAACCCCTGGCTCGTATTCTGGGAATGGACGCGGCGGGAGTTCCTCCCCGTGTTATGGGTCTTGGACCCGTGCCGGCTACGCAAAAACTCCTGAAGAGGCTTCGTATGTCACTTGATGACATGGATATCATTGAACTCAACGAAGCCTTCGCGGCTCAATCCCTTGCCTGTACCCGACAGCTGGGTCTGGAAGATAATGATCCGCGGTTAAACCCTTGCGGTGGTGCCATTGCATTGGGACACCCTCTGGGTATGAGCGGTACCCGGCTGGTGATAACGGCTCTTTATCAGTTGTCGAGATCCAACAGCGCTTCCAAGGCACTGTGTTCCATGTGCGTGGGTGTTGGCCAGGGCATGTCCATGGTTATCGAGAAAGTGTAGTCTCGTTTTTTTGGCTTTATCTAATTAGCTCGAGGAAGATCTGCCGGTCAGACCGGTAGATTTTCTTTCAGCAAAAGGAAGATAAACGGTGCCGGCGTTGTCGCGTTGAGATGCAGGGACCGCAGCAAAGGCAGGAAAGCGATTGGCTACGAAGACCCCATAACCCCTTTCTGTTCTTGACGTTCATACCTGCCTGCGTGGAGCTTGAAAACCACAGGGTCTCTGGTTGAAATGGATGCGACATATTGAAACACTATAAACCGGGTGAACAGTGATGATTCAAACCGATGGAAAATTCAGGCTTGCTATTTCGCCATGTCCCAATGATACGTTTGCCTTTTACGGGCTGCTGCATGGAAAGGTACCCTACTCCAGAGACCTTCAAACTGAGTACATGGATATTGAAGCCCTGAATCTGCAATGCATGCGGCATCGGTTCGATTTTTGTAAGATCAGCTTCAGTGCCTTTCTTCCTCTTTCCAGGGACTATGTCATGCTGGACAGCGGCGCGGCGCTGGGGTTTGGATGCGGTCCGCTGATTGTCGCAAAAGAGACCTTTCCCCTGCAGGAATTGTCAACCAGGAAAATAGCCATTCCCGGGAAAAACACCACCGCCTGTTTGTTGCTCAAACTCTTTGCCGGCAAAAGCCTGCATACTGTGGAAATGCCCTTTGATCACATTATGGATGCGGTCAACCGGGGTGATGTCGACGCGGGTCTGATCATACACGAGAGTCGATTCACCTACCGCTCCATGGGACTGATTGAGTTGGTTGACCTTGGAGCGTGGTGGGAGCAGAAAACCGGAGCCGCCATTCCTCTGGGCGGCATTGTGGCCAGGCGAACGCTCCCTGTGGACTCCATTCTGGAGTTTCAGCAAGCACTCACCAGGAGCATTGACTACGCGTGGAACCACCCTGACGAAGTGGTTCCTTTCATGAAGGAACACGCACAGGAAATAGACCGTGAGGTCATGCTTCAGCATGTCAATCTCTACGTCAACGAGTTCACGCGTTCCCTGGGTCCAGCGGGAGAGAAAAGTGTGCGCATGTTGTTTGCGGAATCTGTTGTAGCCGGATTGATTGAAGATCGTGTGGAAGCTCTTTTTGTCCATGAAATGGAGAGGTAGATCCTGCTGAAATTCCGTGTTTTACCGGAATCGCAGAATGCTATACCGGCAGGTTGAAAAAGGACACCTGTAATAGTATGCCGAGAGGCGCTCATTTTTGGGAAAATGGCGATCAGCCCATTTGCGTTTTTTCGTATTGAAAATAGAGTTGAGCCTGTTCGTTCAATTAATAGATTTTATGAACTAGAGTCTAAAGGTATTTTTCTTTTTGCCGTAATAATGAGGGAAAGGGAAGGTTTACTATGCCTGAATACAGTCTGATTGTTCTCAAAGATCTATTGCACGATTTCAACGATATGAGCTTGACCGATTTTCGGCAGGCTTTAAGCACGACCATGTCCGACATAGATCCTTTTGGGATCCAGCTTCTTTTAAATCAATTAAAGGATTTTCGCGGGAACAGGAGTTTAAGAGCTGCCATTGCCGCGTCCCTGGCCGAATTGGAAGATGAACAGTACCTTGATGATTTCTCTGAAGTCATTGAAGTGGAAACGGATGTTGGTCTCTGTCGCGAATGCATACAGGGTATTGTCAGAATGGGGACAAAAGATTCCCATGCCCGCTTGGTGCAGTTGGCCAAGGATAAACCCAACGCCACTATTGCCACCTTGCTGAGGCAGGAACTGGAAAAACTGAATCAAAAGGAGCCGCTGGATTATTACTTTAACAATTTGAAGAAAGGAGAAGCCTCTGCAAGGGGTACAACAGCGGCCTCTCGTGTTCTCATCAGTATTGGAGAGGATAAAATAGTAGACCGCATCCTGCCTGTTTTCACAGAATTCGATGGTCTTGGCAGAGTGGAGGCGGCTCGTGTTGTGTCTCAGCTGGGGCAAGTCAGACACTTGGAACCTCTTCTGCCGCTTCTGGATTCCTTTGTCAACCGGTATAAGAAAAGGCTTCAATTTGTCAGTGAGATAGAGACCTTACAAGGTCTCGGTAAAAGCGATAAAATGGGCCATCTCTATCGCTTTGGTCAAAATTGGGTTTCCAAGGGAAAAACAGAAGTCTACAATAATATCCTGGAACACTTACAGGAAGGGCATCTGAATCGAGCGAAAGCACTTGGTGAAGAACTGATTGCTGAATCTCAAATTGGTTTCCCGTTTTATTTCAAGAGCATGATCATGCTCCACAACAATCAAGTCGCCTTGGCAACTAAGTATCAGACAGATACCTTGAAAGACAATCGGATAAAGATTAGCCGGTACAGACAGTTGCTGGGATTTTTTGCCGAAGGATTAGGACGCATTGTGGAACAGGGAGACGTTTCGGAAGATATACGAAGTCAGGTTGTTTCCCGGATGAAACATTTCCTTGAAATTCAAAGTCCCGACATGCAAAAAATGGCACTATTTGGCGTTGCCTGCTTTGTTAAACCCAACGATAGCGAGCTGCTTGAATTAGTGGCATCGTCAAATCAGGTAGAGGGATTAATGGTATTGCTCAAGAAGATAAGCAAGAAAAACGATCCCGGCTTTATACCTTTCTTTATTGGTTTAGTGGAAAACCATCAACTTGTGGATGTTCAGGAATTGGCGTTGCAGGCATTGGCTGATTTACCGGAGGTTGAATCGGCCATTGAAGAGATGATGAATTCTGCTCATACAGAGGAGCTGAGAACGGGTATTCGTATCGTCGGTTCCATTAAAAGTAAACTCTTTATACCCCGCCTTCTGAAACTGGTTGAAGATCAAAGTGACTTTCTGCGAGCGGATGTCATCGAGGCTCTGGGAAGAATAGGCGATCCGGCAACGCTTGGCTCCATTGAGACTGTTCTATACGATGCCAGGAATCCCAATCTGATTGAAGCTTGTTTGAATGCCATGGGGGAAATGAAGAATGAGCAGGCAACTGAAGCCTTAAAGCGCTTTTCGGAAAAGACCCAAAACAGGGAGAAAGCGCTGTCGGCACTTGAACACCTGATTCGATACTACCATCGATGGGATTTCCCTCTGCCTCAAGAGGATTCGGAATCAACCATTGAGCTGCTCAATGAGTTTATTCTGGGACCCAACAAGGATAACAGGTTGAAATCATATACCGCAGCGTCAAGGGTCATCACCTGGGACCTCGGTTTGTACCAGAAACTGCGGGAACTTTTGAAGGAAGCCACTTCCAAGCTGCGCGCTCAATCCAATTGGGATAAAAAAGAGAAACCCGCTTTGGAAAAAGCCCAGAAATCGCTCAATCGATCTTATTACTTCCTCAAGGATGCCTTGGAATATCAGGAAAAGATAGAGGGGATGTTTAGAAGAAGCAGAGGTGCCAATGACTCTCGCTGGTTAAGTGAATTTGAACGCGTTTGCAAGACAATCGAACAGAGCCAGTTCCCCATGAGTCCTGAGTTTCTGAAAAAGCTCGCCGAGAGGGTAATAGAAGAGCTTCAACAGAGAGAGAACTGGAGAGAGAAGGCCCTTTTGTACCGGCTGGCAGGGTACTCAAGAGTAGAGAGCCTGATTGACGTTCTATTGGTCCATCTGAAATCAGTTCCAAGACAGGCCAGGAATGCGCTGATGGAAGCCTTGAACATGCTTGGCTTTACAATGCAGGATATTACTGACGCGGTCAAAATAAAATCGGTTTGTCTGCTAGAAGGTTCGCGATTTTTCAATAAAAAATTGACTCATCATTTAAGGAATATGATGTTGACGGTGTCCTCTTTTGATACTGTGGAGGCTGTTGAAAAATTTCTGAGCGGGACGAGTGCTGAAAAGTGTCCGGATTGTCTCATTACAGAGCTGACCCTGCAAAATCCCGGTGACCTGATTCCCTATGTTGAAAAGTGGAGAGCCAATTTACCGCCATCATTGGAAATCATCGTCCAGACTAATTTAAGAGAGCCGAAGAGACTGGAAAAAATGAAACAGCTTGGAATAAGGGGACTTGTGTTGAAACCCTATCCCCTGGAGCGCCTGGAGGAGGTAATCAGGGGAACATGAGGAGATTTTTATGGAACTAGGAACTATTGCAGGACTGGGATTGGGTTTAACCCTGATAGCCATTGCTATTGTTATAGGCGGGAACCCGGTTATCTTCGTAGACGTGCAATCCCTGCTGATTGTTATAGGGGGAGGCGTTATAGCCGCACCTATGATTGCGTATCCTCTTTCTCATGTGAAGGGTATGGTTTCCATTGTTATGAAAGCCGTTATTGTAAAGGCCAAAGATCCCGTTGAATCCATTAAGTTCATTATTGAATTAGCTCAAAAGGCGCGTAAGGAGAGTTTACTTGCGCTTGAAAATGTGGAAATAGAAGATGAATTTCTGAAGAAAGGCATCGGCCTAGCCGTTGACGGTACGGAACCGGCCATTATCAAGGGTGTTCTCAAAGCTGAAATGACCTACATCCAGAAACGACACGAAGACGGTAAAGCCGTGCTGGAAACGATTGGTGACATGGCACCTGCTTTCGGTATGATTGGTACACTGGTCGGCCTGGTTAATATGTTGGCTAACCTGTCGGACCCTTCCGCGATTGGTCCCGCAATGGCGGTTGCAATCCTGACTACGCTTTACGGTGCTGTTGCGGCCAACGTGTTTGCCCTTCCACTGGCGAATAAACTGGCCTGGTACGATGCCGAAGAAACACTTCAAATGGAAATCGTCATCGAAGGGATTAATTCCATTCTGGAGGGGGAACACCCCGCCATTGCCGAACAGAAGTTGATGAGCTTCCTGCCTGCTTCCAAGAGAGAGCAAGGATGATCCATGTCCGATGAAAACAAACCTCAAGAGATGGAGTGCGAGGAGATTAAATGTCCTCCTAAAGGTGCTGCCAAATGGGTTGTCACCTTTGGCGATATGATGTCGCTTCTCCTCTGTTTCTTTGTGCTGCTGCTCAGCTTTTCCAGTACCGATGTGGCAAAATACAAAGAAGCTGTCGGCAGCCTGAAAGAAGCGTTTGGTGCCATGAAAACCGATCCAACTCGAATGATGTCCATGGGCGATAATATCATTGCCAAACAAATGGATATGGAACCGGCCATGATGGCTTTGGTTGCCATTCGCTCTAAAGCGAAAAAACTCGCCAAAAACAAAAAATCCAAGGTCGAAATGGAGTCGGGTGCCGACTGGGTTCGTATCAAGGTGCCAGGAGATACCCTCTTCGACTCGGGAAAAGCGGATATCAAACCGGAAGCTTACCCCATCCTGAATGACATTGGCGATATTATCAACAGCTACAAGGGCGATGTGGGAATCGAGGGTCACACCGACAATGCCGTTCCGCGTACGGGCGACGCCTTTGCCAATTACCGCCTGGGCTTTGAACGGGCAACTGCCGTCCTGGCTTACATGGTCGTTAAAAAGAGTATCGACAAGAAAAAAGTCTCTCCCACTTCCTATGCCGATACCAGGCCAAGAGAAACGAACGCGCTTGAAGAGGGACGAAAGAAGAACCGGCGGGTGGAATTTTTATTTTCTTCTGGAAGGGATTTTAAGTCCGGTAAGCTGAACGCAGAGATCATTAAGCCTGAGTGATTCAGATGGTTGAAAAAAGGCTCTGTTTGAAGTTGAGAACAGAGCTTGAAAAGGGTTATAAAATTATTCGCTGTCTGAGTTGCCGGGTTCTATTTGCTTATCATCGTCTTCAGAGAGAGATTTTTTGAAATTCTTGATACCCTTACCCAGGCCTGCGCCCAGCTGAGGTAATTTTTTCGCGCCAACAAATACGACGATTAACAGGAAAATGAGGAGCATTTCCTGGAACCCGAATGTTCCAAACATAACTGAACTCTCCTTTTTTTGTTCAGACACTTGCGATGGTCTGAGCATAGTTCGTCCGCCAATCATATCACGGCCTAAGGGGTCATTCAATCTCACGAGTGAATTAAGCTGTTTTGCAATTGCAGGAAAGGATTGAATTCAGGGGCAAAAGCGTTTGTTTTTCTGTTCATCACATCAACATTGAAAGTGCATAAATACCACATGTGTTAAATGATTGTGCTTCATGAGCACCCGTCTGTTCCGCGGTTGAAACCTTACAGAACAACAGAGCATGAAAAAAGCCCGGCACTCTACGTACCGGGCTTTTTATTGCTGACGCTCATCTTGCTGAAAGCGCAAGAGGGAGAACTACAGGACGAAACTCAATTCACTTTGTGGTGTTCGGCAGTCCATATCCTGACCGCGGTCGCGGTGATCGGTTATTTCGCCTGTAACGCCGATGGTGCGGCCAAGCAGGAACAGGATGAACACCAGATGCTGAACGTCATCGTATTGGACCTTGCCGTTGGAGAAATCACTCCAGACCAGTTTAAGCGCGATAACGGCCAAAACGGCGTCCACGTTGACACAGAAGATGTTGCGGGTGACACCTTCCTGGTACAGTTCCTTGACAAGATGGTGATAGAAATCGAGGAAAATATTGTAGATTCCTCCCGCTTTCATCTCTTTCCTGACGAACTCTTCACGGGGATCGGTATTGACCTTGTTGCCCTTGAAGACAGGATGGTTGACACAGGGTATTTTCTGGAATTGTGTCTGGCCTGTTGCCTTGGCTTTCATTTTAATCTCGCGATAGGCCTTGGCTGCGGAATTGGCCAGTGCCTGCAAATCGACACCGTGTGCTTCATTGCCTGGATCGGACAGTTCAATTTCCTTAAACTGATCCAGGAGATAGGCCACCGCTTCAAAACCGTTTCCGCCGTGGGCAAAGCCCGTATTGGCCAGCATACCCACATAAGCTGTGGGAATGTGGTTGCGGGCGCTGACGCTTTCCTTGGCACCTTTCGCAGAGATGGTGCCCGGACCATTGGTCAAGGTCAGTCCAAGCAAGTACTTCAGTTCCACTAGCTCTTCTTTATTGGCCTTGCGGTTGAAGAGCAGCTTGAAAATATTTTCTGTGAAGCTGGTACTCAAATTGTTGGTCTTTGAGCTGGCCAGACGCTTGTAGAACTTGTTCTCTTTTCGGTTGATAACCGAACAGGCCACCATCTGACTGATGAGGTAGATGTAGGTGAAAGCATCTTCCACCACCTGTCTGCTGATTCGCTTCTGCAGCAGCGGATGCCAGAACATGCAAACGGTTAGCGAAGCCAGAATGAATTCCAGCGGATCTTTCAAGCTGAGCTTGCCCTCTTTGGACTGTTTGAGGATGTGTTGACAAAGGTGGAGTGACGTGCACACTTTCTTGCTCTTCATGACCATGTCGGCCAGTAGCTCTGTCATTTCATCCATCTTGATTTTCTTTGTGGTCAGGAATGTCTTGGCGATATAGTCTTCTATTTCTTTGGGATACGTTTTGGTGTCTTCATTGAGATCGTTTTTGCGAATAATGTCAATGAGTTCCCTCGCGTAAAACCGGGTCTTGCTCAACAGCGGTTGATCGCCTATTAGAGCTATTTGAGAGGCCAGGGCCGAGTTGGGTGAACATCCGTTTTCGCGGCTGATATCCATCAGGGTTTCCTGATGTTTGTTCAGCTTCAGGAAGAGGTTCAACATCATGTTAATGGCCTTGGTATCTTCAGCGGAAGGCTGGACTCGGGCGATGGCAAAGTAGATGTTCTCTTCCACGCTGTTTTTGGAAAGCTCAAGAATGGACTGCCCGAAGAGTTGAGAGACCTGAGTCGCTTTGTCCATACGGGAGGCACCGGATCGGTTGCGCATGTTTTGCTGCATGTAACTGGCGCCAACCTGTTTGCGAATTTCGCGGATCTGTTCGTTGTAGGGATGCAGGGCTTCCACGACGGGATTGTCCAGTTCCTTGGGTAAAGGTAAAATATCGTCTTTGATCCAGAGCTTCAGATTGAGATCTCCAGATGAATCGAAATCGGGTTCTTCATCTATCTTTTTGTAGATTGCCTGCATGGCTTCGGGGAAGTGCTGAATGCTGGCAATGCGAACGCCTTTCTTGCTGACAACGGGGTTGTCGGGGTCGAAGACGGGCACACCGAAGTAGTTGTCGAACCAGGCTTCCTTGGACTCCGCGTCATCTCCTGAACCGGCCATGGCACCGGCATGTCCGCAAGAGCGGACGATGTCTTTCTTCCAGCGTCCTGTTACACAGACCACAATGGGTTTGTTGAAGCCGAAACGCCTTTCTTTAATCCAGTCCAATGCCAGCTTCTCATAATAACCACCGGGCTCGACGTACAGAGCCACGGCCTTGGTGCGCGGGTCGTTTTGGGCTGCGTACAGAAATTCGGGCAGTGCAAAGTGAATAAAGACGTCTTTGCCCGAACTGACAGCGGTTGAAATGCCGAAACCCGACGTGCGCAGGTACTCCGCAATGGTGGTTGTGAAGTTGCCCGAATTGGAGTGAATGGCTACGGAACCGGGCTTCAGGGTCTCTTCCGGTTTGTCTCCACCCAGGGCACCGCCGATGCGAACGTGATCCCAGGCATTGGCAACACCCAGGCAGTTCGCTCCAACCACATCCACGCCAGCCTCCTGGCAGATTTGGCGAATGTTTCTGGAGTCCTTGACGGGTACTTTTTCTGTAATGATAATAATGCGTTTCAAATCCTTGTTGTAGGTTACCAGTTCCCAGGCTGCCTGTGATACAGCGGCAGGAGGAAGGTAGATGACACCTATGGAAAATGTCTTGCCGGATTGAATGACATCGCGAACGGAACTATAGACCGGTATGTTTCCAGCGGGTGTTTCCAGCTCACCGTGACGCCCGTATTGCACGCCGGCAACGATGTTGCCGCCGCTGTATTGGTTGGAAACGGGTGTCACTGTGCGGCTCTCACCACCCAGGATGTTGATCACACACACTTTGTCTTCTTTTGTAATTAACTCTTCTAAGGAGTAAATGCCCACGTAATAGGGAAATGGTTTGGTAACTCGCTGTCTCATTTTTGCCTCCTTATTTTGCCTTCTCGAGATAGGCTTTTCGGCCTTCTTTTGCCCACCATTGATCTATCTTGGCGGCGTATTCAATCACCCGGATCATGGACGTATCGTAACCAAACACGCGGTAGGGAAGGCGAAGGGTGTCCAGAATGTCCTTGGCGTAGAACATCCCTTTAATTAAATTGGGACCACCTCTTCCTATGACGGTGTAAAGAGGCTTCTTGCCGTGTTCGGCAATGTGATCGCGAAGCGCATCGAAAATGCCCTTGAAGGTGACGTAAATATTGGTGTTATTGGCTTTCCCGCCAATGATCAGGAGCGTGTTAGCCTGGTCATACCAATACTTGAAGACAATTCGAGAAATGTCGTACATCTTGTTGTAAGAAGGGTTACCGCCGAAATCGGAACTGAAAATACCCATTTGACCCAGGGTTTCAGTTGCCGCCGAGTTGGCACCGCCGCCAAACATAAAGGGAATGACCGTGCCGTTTGGATTCATTTCCAGCACATCACTTTGTCCCTGATAGGTTCTCAGCTGATTGATTTCACTTTCAAAGGGTGTGACATCGCTTTGAAAAATCGTGTTGGGTAAACCCACTCGGCGCCAGGCCGGGTTGTCCTGATCGAAATCGGCTTTTAAATCACAGGCAACGGGAACATAGGAGTTACCCACCCGTTTAATTCGAACCGGGTTCAACTCAACGGTCGTCAATCCGTAATTTTCAAATAAGTCCCATAGTTTGGGGAGGTTTCGGACCAGACAGCTGATGTACTTTTCAGGGCAACCTGTGTCGCGCAGCGCATTGGTGATATCGAAGGATTTGATGCCGATGAAGGGGTCGATCCACACTTCTATCTTCTCTTCCTTGGGCAGCGATTCAATATCCATACCGCCTTTGGGGGTGAGAGTGAAATGGGTCTTGCGATCCAGCGTGGAGTTGGTGATACTGAAGTAGACTTCAATGTCCGATTCGACAAACTCTTCAAAAATGATCCCGTTGGCCTGAATGGTTTTTGAACCGTATTTGTGTTTTGCGAAGTAAAGGTCTTCCTTTGCTTTCATGGCATCGACTAAATTATCGACAATGCGAATGAGTCCTGCCTTGCCTTTTTTTCCTACGCCGCCGTAAAAGAGGGGCTTGACGACTAATTTGCCGTACTTGTCCAGCATGCCCTGAAGCTGTTCGCGCGTTGCAGAACCCGTTGCGATTTCAGGAACTGGGAATTCCACCAATTCCAGGAGCTGCTTACCGTATTTCAATCCTGATATTTGCATATCGTTCTCCTCGAAGCTTATCTTTGCGTGCCGACCGGGCTACGCGATTAGTTCGGTTTTTTATTGAATCATGCAGGAAGTTGCAAGCGAGCCAGTAATCTTTCGATTTCCTGAAATCACGGCTTCTCTCTTACCTGATTCAGTTTTTCTGTTAGGGGTCTCCGCCCCACGCATAGGCTACTCCTGTTGCAATATCACCACAAGCCCAAAATTTCACTTAAAAACAGGTCTTTTCACGGTGTTTACATTACGGGTTGGGCGCAGCCGGTTTGAAACCATTTCAGCGGTAAAAAGCGCCAAAATGAACAGGAATCAATGGAATAAAAACCAGCGTACTGTTCCCCTACGGCTTGATTTTGTTGGAGTATGCGTGAAAAACGACACATACTGAAAATTTACAAAGAGGATTGGACATAAAAAGAGAGTCCTCTGTGAAAGAGAAACTTTCAATGCGCCAAAGTGGAGTTAAAGATTCACTTGTCTGTAGTATGTTTTTTAATGTATTCTCATTTTCTGCTTGTAAGGCTGGTCTTCGCTTTTGCTAACAGAAATCCCGATCAAAAGAAAAAGATCCTGCATAAAACTTATAATGATCGGTTTTGTTGTACAAAAACAATTGGCAATTCTCTTGTTGGGATAAATAAAACCTTATTTTACATGGAAATACAATGTCATCCCTTGTCTTTTTTAAGTTGATTTGGAATAGAGAATCACAGTATGTTTAAGATGCTTGCAAATGATCGTTATTGGATTTGGGTTCTGGTGGTTTTGGCTGCGATTAAGGGGTTTCTGCTCACAGCCAGCTTTCCTTTTTTTAACAATGTTGATGAATTTCAACATTTTGATGTTATTGTAAAATACTCCAAGAACATACTGATTACACCTGATAATGAAAGTTATGACAATGTATCGATCGCGTATAGATCTTTGTTTTATTCCCCCGAATATGCAACTAACTCGATAAAAGAAGCTGAAGCACCTGTTTGGAAAAAGCCAAAAGAAAGCCAGGAAAAAAGAATAAACAGAGACATTGCGCTCTGGAAAGGTGCGCGCAATTATGAAAGTCAACAACCTCCAATTTATTACGCTCTAGCCGGGTCTGTTTTTAAAATCGGTCAATGTATAGGTTTAAACCATAAGAATACCCTTTATTTACTTCGATGGTTAAACATTCTTTTTTTTATTGCACTGATCGCTGTATCGTACTCTGTAAGTAAGACCGTCTTTTTCAATCAACCTTTATTTTTTCATTACTCGATCCCCCTATTCTTGATCGTTTTTCCACAAGAGAGTCTGTTGATGCTCGGTAACGATAGTTTGCACCCACTTTTATCCACGATAACTCTTTTGTTTGTTTTAAAAAACATGAATAAACTGGGTGATTCGAAAAAAACGGTCTTTTATTTATCCCTTCTGTGTGTTTTGACCTTTTTTGTCAAGTATTCCAGTGTAGGTATTTTCTCACTTTTACCGTTTATACTTCTTTACAAATATCGTGATGACCCCGCTTATCTCATTCAATCTCTAATTGTATATGGTTTGGCTGTTTTCATTCCTGTGGCTCTATGGTCCTCCAGAAATTATTCTCTGTTTGGTGATATGGTTGGCAATATGGCTGGATCCGATCAATGGACCCTGAAGCCTTTTCACTTATGGTGGAATCATCCCATCTTTTCATTTAACGGTATGTGGTTTTTTGTAAAGAGAACATTTGCCAGCTTCTGGAGGGGTGAAGTAATATGGCATGGAAGATGGATCCAGAACAACATCCTGGATTTATTTTTCATAGTGTCTTCTTTGTTTTTTCCTGTTCTTGGATTAATCAGTTACATAAAAGAAAACAGAAAGGACGTAGCTTGCGTTTTTGCTCTTATTATTGGCTCATCGCTGTTTTTTCTAGTTGGCTGTTCATTGGCTTTTGACTTTGGTGATTGGTTTTATCCTTCAAAAAGAAAACCGTTTTTGGTATCCGGTCGCCTTATTATGGGCATGATAGTACCTTTTCTCATTTTATACATGGAAGGGATTTACTTTTTTTTCAGGAAAAGACTAACACCAACAGTAATATTTTATAGCCTGCTTTTATTCAGCATAACGGTAGCAGAGTTCGTCATGCATTACCCTGTTTTTCAAAGTCCGTTTAACTGGTTCCATTTTTAATTTTTATTAACGTTTGTTCCTGTGGCGTTGATTGCCGGAGCACTCTTGGCGTTATGCTGTTACGGATCTTCCGGGAAAAAAGGCATGAAAATGCCACCTATCGGCGATATACGGAAGACACGTCTTGCTCTTGGTAAAAGTGTGGGCGCTACCTGGCTCGTTAAAACAATTGCGGATCGCATCGGTATGTCAGCTTC
>PDWJ01000229.1_pt1 | contig 84487 bp, 68 predicted proteins | sample 1430881 | NCBI WGS metagenome assembly PDWJ01 (sample SAMN01162460, study PRJNA174530) | Oral metagenome, whole genome shotgun sequencing project. | biome: Marine environment; feature: Marine mammal; material: Swab sample of the gingival sulcus; isolation source: swab sample of gingival sulcus...
CCTTGCCGGCATCCGCATCGACCACGCCTTCCTCTGCTTCGACCGCCAAGGCCCCGCCTTCTGCAGCAACTGGATCCCCCTCGTCTTCACCAAGTAGCACCGCGCCCTCCCTCGCTTCCCCCGCCGGTAAGCGTTGCTTGACGCCCACCTGGATTCCGAGCGCCTGTTGCGGACGCTGTGGGCATGAGACGAAGCCTGGAGGAAATGAGGGCGATTCCGGCCATCCGGGATCGGATGGGACTAAGCCGGTCGGAGCTATCTGAGCGAACTGGCGTGAACCGGTCGACGCTGGCTTCCTGGGGCCGAAAGCTGCGTTTTGAAAAGCGGTCTCGACCTGCAGCGATGGGGCCAAGCTCACGCTGCACGGCTGGAAACGGCTCTTCATGCCAGACGTCGAAGCTGAGCGGGAGTGCCTGCTGGCCTCCGTGCTTTGATTCCGAGTGGAAAGACAGGGTGGGCGTCAAGCAACGCTTACGAAGACAGTGCCCGCGCTTCCACGCCTGGGTGAGCGAAGTCCAGGAGATGGCCGGGGCTTCCGAGGCTTGAACTCGGGCTTTTTTCGGGGGCAGATCCTGGCCTATTGGCTCACGGTCTTGGGGGGGCATGCGGCTGCCGCTGCGGGAATTCTGCTGCGGGTGGGCCTAGGCTCTTCGCCCCTTTGGGCTTTGTTGGCTTGGCTTTGCTTGCTGTGAGTAGTTTCGATCTGGAGACCCTCGAGTATCCCAAGGTGCTCGAGTTGATGCAGCGCTTTCTGATTTCGCCGCTGGCGCGTTATGCGTTGGATCGGCTGCGGCCGTTTTCGTCGGAGGAGGCGATGCGGCGGGCGCAGGCGCAGGTGCGCGAGTTGCATGGCTGGCTGGAGGAGGGCGGCCGGCTGCCGTTGAGTGCGCTACCGGATCTGCTGACTTGGCTTGAGGCGGTGCGGAGTAGCCAGCGCCGGGTGCGTGTCGATGATCTTGCTGGCTTGCTCAAGGCTCTGCGCCAGTCTGCTCGGGTGCGGCGCATCTTCTCTGAGATGGAGGATCGGCCGGCTTTGGCGCAGCTGGGTGAGCGTATGCCGGAGCTTGCGGGGCTGCTTGCCCTTCTCGAGAACTCCATCGACGAACGCGGCGAACTGCTCTCTTCGGCCAGTCCCAAGCTGGCGGCGGCGCGCGACGAGATCAGCAAGGCGGAGTCGGCGATACACGCTGCCATCCAGCGGACGCTGCAGGACCCGATGGTTCGCAAGGGGCTGCAGACGCCTCAGGTCGCTTGGCGGCATGGGCGGCCGGCGCTGCAGGTCAAGGCCGAGGGCAAGCGCTGGGTGCGCGGCATCGTGCATGACCGGAGCCAGTCGGGGCAGACCATCTTCATCGAGCCCGAGGCTGCGGTCGAACCGGCCAATCGCTTGGCCGATGCCCGCGCCGAGGAGTCGGCAGAGATTGCGAGGATCCTCGCAGAGTTGGTGCAGGAGATCCTGCGGCAGCAGGGCGAGGTACGTGTTGCCCTCGAAGGGCTGGCCTGGCTCGACTTTAGCAATGCCCGGGTGCGGCTGGTGCGCGAGCTGGGCTTCGTGGTGCCGGAGACCAGCGAGAGCGGGGTTTTCCGGGTTCGCGATGGGCGCCACCCGCTACTGCTCTTGCCTCTATGGAAGGGCGAGGAAGCGGCGGAGGCCTTGCGCGAGCAGATCGTGCCGCTCGACCTCGACCTCGGGGATCCCTTCACCATGCTCGTGGTCACCGGGCCAAACACCGGCGGCAAGACCGTCGCGCTCAAGACCCTGGGTCTGCTGGTGCTGATGGCGCAGTCCGGCCTGCCGGTGCCGGCGGCGGCGGGCACCGCGCTCCCCTTCGTCGATGGCGTCTATGCCGACATCGGCGACGAGCAGTCGATCGAGCAGAGCCTGTCCACCTTCAGTAGTCACATGACGCGCATCGCGAGGATCCTCTCGAAGGCGAACTCGCGCTCGCTGGTCCTGCTCGACGAGCTGGGCGCCGGCACCGATCCGGAAGAGGGCGGCGCGCTCGGCTACGGGATTCTCGAGACCTTGCATGCGGCGCAGATCCCTTCGGTGGCGACCACCCACCTCGGGCGGCTCAAGGACTTCGCCTACCAACATGCAGGGGTGGAGAACGGGGCCATGGCCTTTGACCCCGATGAGCTGCGCCCGCTTTACCGGCTGGATGTCGGTCTGCCGGGTTCGAGCCAGGCGCTGGTGATCGCTGAGCGGGTGGGGCTGCCGGCCGAGCTGCTTGAGCGGGCGCGGCGGATTCTCGGGGATCGCGATACTAGCCTCGACGACATGATCGGGCGCATCCAGCGCACGCGTAAGGCGGCGGAGGAGCATCGGCGGGCGGCCGAGACACGGCGCCGACAGGTGGAGAGCGACGAGGGCGCCCTGCGCGAACGAGAAGAGGAGCTGAGCCTCAAATCGGCCTGGCTACAGGAGGAGGCCGAGCAGTTCGTCGACGAGGAGTTGCGGGCGGCGCGCGACATGCTGCAGACGCCGATGAAGCAGTTCTTGGGGGCGCCGGCACCGTTCAACGAGCTGGCGAAGGGCATGCTTGAGCTGTTGGGCTCCTTGCTCCACAGCAGTGCTCTCGGACGGCGTCGCGAGAAATATGTCGAGGGCGTCAAGAAGGGAGAGTTTGTCTACGTGCCGCGCTTTCGGCGCCGCTGCAAGGTCTTGAAGAACGACCGCAAGAAGAAGCTGCTCGCCGTCGAGCTGGGGGCTCTGCGCATGGATCTGCCCTGGGAGGACGTTTCTTGGCTCCAAGCCCTGGACACGGACTGATGGGCTGCCCATGGTCGTACTCGCCCTATTTTTTTGAATCGGAGCTCAGGCGCTTCCGGGGGCGCGAGGAGGAAGGCATGGCTAGCCACGAATCCCAAGTTCCCCGTACTCCCGAGAGTTCGGAGCCTGGCCAGAAGCCAGCGGGCTCCGAGTCCGAGGGGAGTGAGAGGCGCCGCGTGCTCCTGATCGACAACGATCCGGGCGTGATGCAGGTCATCGAGACGATGCTGAAGGAATACGGCTTGGACGTGGACTGTGTGCCTTCGGCGGAAGCTGGCTTGAAGGCTTTGGAGACGAGCGCGAGTTCGGATCTCGGGCAGAGCTACGGCGCTGTGATGTTGGATCTGCGCATGCCGGGTATGGGGGGGCTCGGTTTCCTGGAAGAAGTGCGGGAGCGCAATGCGCCCCCCGTCATCGTGCTTTCTGGCTACATCTCGGTCGAGGATCGGCGCCGCATCGACTCTCACGTCATCGTGGATAGCGTCTTCGAGAAGCCCTTTGACCTGATCGACCTGGCCACGCATGTGCTCAGGATCGTTGGCGAGGGATCTCCGGGCCAGCGGGCTTTGGACTGGGGAGAGTGAGCTTGGGGCTCAGTTTTCGCACGGCCGGCGAATCGCATGGCCGCGGCTTGGTGGCGATTCTTGAAGGGTTGCCCAAGGGCTTGCCCATCGACACCGCCTTTGTTGACAGGCAGCTGCGCCGCCGGCAGGGGGGCTATGGCCGTGGCGGCCGTCAGCGTATCGAATCCGACCATGTAGAGGTCCTGACAGGGATCTACCGCGGACGGAGCATCGACGCGCCGCTCGCCCTCTGGGTCGAGAACCGCGATGACAAGATCGAAGAGCTGCCCGAGCCGACGCGGCCGCGGCCGGGGCATGTTGACCTGGTCGGCTGCCAGCGCCACGGCGATCGCGATATTCGGGCCTGCTTGGAGCGGGCCTCGGCTCGGGAGACTGCGGCGCGGGTTGCGGCCGGCGCCGTGGCCCAGCTGCTCTTGCGGGAGCTGGGGCTTGCGGTGCTCGGGCACGTTGTCGAGCTCGGTGGGGTTTGCACCGGGCAGGAGCGAGGGGCGGGACTGGAGTCACTGAGTGATCTGGAGCGGGCGCGAGAGCGGGTTGAGGCGAGCCCCTTTGGGGTTTTGCCTGAGGGCTGGGACGGGCGTTTGCGCGATGCGGTGGATCGCGTGGCGAAGCAGGGGGATAGCCTCGGCGGGGTTGTCGAGGTAGTTGCCGTCGGTATGCCGCCGGGGCTCGGCTCCTATGCGCAGTGGAATGAGCGCTTGGACGGACGCCTGGCCCAGGCGCTGATCTCGATCCAGGCCTTCAAGGGGGTGGAGATTGGTCTCGGCTTCGATTCTGCGCGGCAGCCCGGTAGCGAAGTGCATGACGAGATCATTCGGAGCGACGATGGCTCGGTTCGCCGCCGCAGCAATCGGGCCGGGGGCATCGAGGGCGGGCTCAGTACCGGTGAGCCCATCGTGCTGCGCGCGGCCAAGAAGCCGATTGCGACAGTTCGGAGGCGCTTGGCGTCGATCGACCTGAAGGATGGCTCTCCGGCCGAGGCGGGCTTTGAGAGAAGCGACGTCACTGCGGTTCCGGCAGCGGCGGTCATTGCCGAGGCCATGGTGGCCCTGATTTTGGCGGATGCAGTCCTGACCTTCTTCGCTGGGGCCCATGTGGATCTGCTGCGGGCTGCCTGCGAGGCGCATCGGGAACGGGCTGCGAAGCTTTGGGAGCAGGGCTGAGGGGCTCGGCGTGAAAAGCCAGGCTTTCGTAAGCGTGTGCTTGCACTCGCCTCAAGGGGGTCTATCTTGTCCCGCCTTTCTCCGGAGCATCGCGCTAGCGTAGCTCAATTGGCAGAGCTCCTGTTTTGTAAACAGGAGGTTATGGGTTCGAGTCCCATCGCTAGCTCCACCAACGGTTTGCCGGGTTCGGCGGCCTTGGCAGGGGCGGCGAGTGAAAGGCTCGGGCCCGTGCAATGGGGCCGCAACCGTGGGGCACCGGAGGAGACTCGGTCGAGATGGAAGCCGTTCGCGTTCGCGTGGAAGGCTTCGTGCGACAGGGGTGGGATACCCAAGCGGCCAACGGGGTCAGACTGTAAATCTGATGGCTCAGCCTTCACAGGTTCGAATCCTGTTCCCACCACCAAGCGCTCTGCCGAGCTCATAGATCCTTCGTTTCGGAACTATGCCGCGAGGCAGGGGACCGAGTGCGGGTGACGGGCGTTTCTTCGGCATCGGCTGGGGCGTCCCACCTGCGCCCGGAAGACTGCATCAGGTGCAGTGACAGCGAGGGCGCTCTTAGCGGGCGTAGCTCAACGGTAGAGCCCCAGCCTTCCAAGCTGGTTGTGAGGGTTCGATTCCCTTCGCCCGCTCCAGACAAACAAGACAACAGCAGGCTGCTGTAGCTCAGTGGTAGAGCACTTCCTTGGTAAGGAAGAGGTCATGGGTTCAAGTCCCATCAGCAGCTCCAAGACAGGCTTCGGACAATCCGTTGCCTGGTCCCAGGACGTGACGAGCTTTGCGGCTCCGCCCGAACTCGTGTTCGGGGACCACGACTACACCATTCACTGACCGATACGACGAACGATCGAGGGGGGCTCGCTCCCGGGATGCGCAAGGCCAACGCGCACCAAACAGCCCACCCCCTTCGCGACTAGGAGAGCAAGATGGCCAAGGAAGTCTTTCAGAGGACGAAGCCCCACGTGAACGTCGGCACGATCGGTCACGTGGCTCACGGCAAAACCACTACCACGGCGGCGATGACCCGCACCCTGGCTGCTGTCGGCCTGGGTAAGGAAAAGGCCTATGCCGACATCGCCAAGGGCGGCACCGTCCGCGACGAGTCGCGTGTTGTGACCATCATGTCGGCGCACGTCGAGTATGAGTCGGACAACCGGCACTACGCCCACGTCGACTGCCCCGGCCACGCCGACTACGTCAAGAACATGATCACTGGCGCGGCGCAGATGGACGGCGCGATTCTGGTGGTGGCGGCCGACGACGGCCCGATGCCGCAGACCAAGGAGCACGTTCTCCTCGGTCGTCAGGTTGGCGTTCCCGCCATCGTGGTCTTCCTCAACAAGTGCGATGAGGTTGATGACGACGAGCTGCTTGACCTGGTCGAGATGGAAGTCCGCGAGCTGCTGACCGACTACGAGTTCCCCGGCGATGACGTCCCCGTCATCCGTGGCTCGGCGTTCAAGGCCCTGCATACCGATAGCCCGAGCCGGGACAACCCGGACTGCAAGTGCATCTTCGAGCTGGTCGAGGCGTTGGATACCTATATCCCCGAGCCCGAGCGCGCTGTCGATCGCCCCTTCCTGATGCCGGTCGAGGACGTCTTCTCGATCGAAGGTCGTGGCACCGTCGGCACCGGCCGTGTCGAGCAGGGCATCATCCACACTGGCGACAAGGTCGAGATCGTCGGCATCCGCGAGACCTCCGAGACCACGGTCACGGGCGTCGAGATGTTCCAGAAGACGCTGGACGAGGGGCAGGCGGGCGACAACGTTGGTCTGCTGCTCCGCGGTCTGAAGAAGAAGGATCTCCAGCGCGGGCAGGTTATCTGCAAGCCTGGCAGCATCACCCCGCACACCAAGTTCGAGGCTGAGGTCTACGCCTTGAGCAAGGAGGAAGGTGGGCGTCACACCCCGTTCTTCTCCGGCTACCGCCCGCAGTTCTACTTCCGCACGACGGACGTGACCGGCTCGGCCATCCTCAACAACGCTGAGATGTGCATGCCCGGCGATAACGTCAACGTCACCGTCGAGCTGATCACCCCGATCGCCATGGCCGAGACCCAGCGCTTCGCCATCCGTGAGGGTGGACGCACTGTCGGCGCCGGTCGTGTGACCAAGGTCATCGAGTAGTTTCGATGATGACGGAGTAGGGCCCGATGGTCCTGCTCCTCTCCGGGAGCTGTGGCGAGCTAGCCTCGCTCCCGGGCACAAAGGAGAGTAGCTCAATTGGTAGAGCACTGGTTTCCAAAACCAGCGGTTGGGGGTTCGAGTCCCTCCTCTCCTGCCAATCATTAGTGAAGCTCGGCTTCAGGGATGCTTACCCTCAGGGCAAAGCGAGGAGATCACCGTGGCATACAAGCGTGAACAGGGGCGATACGTAAGGCTCGCCTCGTTCTGGCTCATCTGGGGGCTGATCTTCTATGGCTGCATCGACTTGCGCTATTCGCTTGAGTCGTGGGGGCTGCCGGAGTTCTTCAGCAGCACCCTCGCCCACTTGCCCGTGATCCAGAATGTCACGCCGATCTCGCTCTTTGCATGGATCGTGCTGCCGCTGATCTCGATGTTCGTGGTGCTGCGCATCCTCAATAAGCCGAAGATCGCTGACTACTTGATCGAGACCGAAGTCGAGCTGCGCAAGGTCGCGTGGCCGAGCTTCAAGGATACGCGTTCGGCCTCTATTGTTGTGGTCGTGACCGTGTTGATCCTCGCGCTGTTCTTAACCGGCGCTGACATCGTCCTGAACTGGGGCGTGCATCAACTGATCTTTCCCCGCTGATCCCTAGCACTGGAGCCGATCGTGACGGCGAACTGGTACATCATCCGCGTGCAGGTAGGGCGTGAAGATCGCATCCGCGAGAACCTCCTTCGTCGAGTGAAGCAGGAGGGGCTTGAGGACAAGGTCCTCGACGTGCTGCTGCCTGTAGAGACGATCACCGATCTCAAGGGTGGCAAGAAGCGGACGACCAAGCGCAAGCTCTTCCCTGGGTACCTGATGGTGCACATGGAGCTCTGTGACGAGGTTTGGTTCCTGCTGCGCGAAACGAATGGTTTTGGCGACTTCGTCGGTGGTGGCCGCAACCCCGTGCCGATGAGCCCAGACGAGATCGAGGGCATCCTCCGGACGATGGAGGACTCGAAGGAGAAGCCCAAGCTGCCGGTCAACTTCAAGAAGGGCGACCGGGTGAAGATCAACTCGGGTCACTTCGAGAACTTTGACGGGACCGTCGACGAGGTGAATGTCGAGAAGGGCTCGGTGCGAGTGATCGTGACCATCTTCGGGCGTGCGACGCCGGTGGATCTCACCTATTGGGAACTCGAGCAGGCCTAGCTCTTTTCTTGGCTGTCTGATCTTGGCTGCCTGAGTGCTGGCCTCAAACGAAAACAGGGAGCCTGCGGGCTCCCTGTTTTCGTTTGAGGGGTGCTGGTTTTGGGCGGCAGTGAGGCTGATCCTGCTTCGCGACAGTGGGCCGCGGAGAGGTCGGCCGGAAACGTCGACGGGGAGGGCTGGCGAACCCTAGATTCGCCAGCTCTCCCCGTCGACAGCTGCCAAGCAGCCGTTCGTACGATGGCCACTTGCGCGGCAATTCGCAGCGGTCTTGCTAGCTGCTCAGCACCACGAGCCGTTCGCCCCGGGCGACGTTGGCGCCTTCTTCAGAGCAGATCTTCGCGACGGTGCCGGCGGTGGGGGCAACGATCTCGTTGCTCATCTTCATGGCCTCAAGAGTGACCAGGGCCTGGCCCTCGGTGACGCTGTCGCCTTCGGAAACCATGTACTCGATCACGGTGCCGGCCATGGGGGCGCTGACTTCGGACTGCCCCTCTTCCAGGGCGGCGGATCCGTTCGAGTTCTTGGCTACAGCTGGGGCCGGCCTGCTTGCGACCGGGGCCGGAACCGGGGTGGCAGGTGTGGGGCGTCGCCGGTAACTGGGCGTCGGGATCGGCGCCGGGGCGGCCAAGGGGTCGCCTGCGACCTGGACCTCGAAGACCTCGCCGTCCAGGGCGATGGTCAGGGTCTGGGCGTCTTCGGGCAGCTCGGGCTCAGGCCGTTTCTCCTCGAGTTCACCGGTAATGGCCTTGTTGATCAGCTCGTCCTCGCGCTTCACATCCTCCAGGCTGACGGGGGCTTCGCCAGGCATGCGATCGGTCAGCTTGAAGTGGTAGCGGAGGTAGTCCTTTCCGGTGCGCGGATACAGGGCGTAGATGCAGATGTGATCCATATCGGGCTCACCATGGCGTCCAGCCTCGCTGTAGATGGCCTTCACCTGATCGACCACCTCGTCCATCTCCGGCTCCAGCACGTCGGCGGGGCGGCAGGTGATGGGGGTTTCGCCCCGCTCGTAGCCCTTGAGGCAGGTGGCTTGCACCTTGGGGTCGATCTTGGTGGGCGTTTTGCCATAGAGGCCGTAGCACATGTCCTTGACCTGCTGGCTGACCACTTTGTAGCGGCCACTCAGCACGTTCATGACGGCTTGGGTGCCGACGATCTGGCTGGTGGGGGTGACCAGGGGGACGGTGCCTAGGTCGGCCCGGCAGCGGGGCAGTTCTTCGTAGACCTCGGGCAAGCGGTCGAGAGCGTTGGCCTGCTTCAGCTGGTTGACCATATTGCTCTGCATGCCGCCGGGGGTTTGGTGAATGAGGACTCCGGTGTCGATGACGGCGGTGCGGCTGGTGTCGCGGAACTGCCGCAGCTTGGGGGCCACCTTCTCCAGCAGGGCGCCGGTGTCGGCGAGGGCATTTAGGTCCAGGCCGGTGTCGCGAGGATGGCCGTCGAGGGACACCACTATGGGTTCGATGGCAGGCTGGCTGCTGCGCATGGCGAAGGGAGCCAGGGCGCAGTCCACTACGTCGACACCCGCGTCGATGGCGCGCATGTAGGCCATGGCCGCCATGCCACTGGTGAAGTGGGTGTGCAGCTGCAAGGGGATGTCGAAGTGCTTCTTGTACAGCTTCACCAAGTATTCGGCATCCTGGGGGCAGATCATGCCGGCCATGTCTTTGATGCAGAGGCTGTCCGCCCCCAGCTCGACCATGCCGCGCGCCTTTTCCAGGTAATACTCTTCGTTGAAGACCGGGCCGCCTATGCGACGTTCGGTAATCGTGTAGCAGATAACGCCCTGGAGGTGCTTGCCGCAGGCCTTAATAACGGCGGCAGGCTTTTCGATATTGCGCGGGTCGTTCAGAGCATCGAAGGTGCGGAAAATATCCACGCCCACATCGGCTGCGTGCTTGATGAACGTTTCGACTACGTCATCGGGATAGTTGCGGTAGCCCACCAGGTTCTGGCCGCGCAACAGCATTTGGAAAGGAGTGCGCGGGGCCACCCGGCGTAGCTGCCGCAGGCGGTCGAAGGGGTTCTCCTGCAGGTAGCGGTGCATTACATCGAAGGTGGCCCCGCCCCAGACCTCTAGGCTGTGGAAACCGAGTTTGTCCAGCTCGGCAGCCACTTCCAGCATGTCTTCCGTGCGCATGCGGGTGGCATAGAGGCTCTGGTGTCCATCCCGCAGCGTTGTATCGGTGATCCGCAGTCGGTTGCGGTTTTGGATATCGGTGCTCATTTGTATCTTTCCCGGTTCCCGGGGCAGAGAATAAGTTTCGTGAGTCGCAGAGTGCTTGTCGCAGCTCGTCGCTGGCGGCGCTCTGTCGCCATGCGAGTTCTGCAGCGACCTGCTAGGCGCGCTGCCACATGCGGCGTTGGATCATCATGGTGACTTGCATCGTTTCCTGGCGACCGCTTAGGCCCCAGGCCGAGGCTTCGGGCCTTTTCATGGGGATGAGGGTCGCCGCAGCGCGCTGGCGTCTCAGGTAGGCTGAAGCGGCAGCGAGGATGATGGCTTTCTTCTTCTTGTCGCTGATCATGACGGTTTTCCTAGAGGGGGATATTCCCGTGCTTGCGAGGTGGCCGCACTTCGCGCTTGTTACTCATCGCGGTGAGAGCCTGGTGCAGAACCATGCGGCTCTGGTTGGGCATAATGACATTGTCGATGTAGCTGCGGGCGGCGGCCCGGTAGGGCGAGTAAAAGGCTTCCCGGTATTCGTTTAGCTTCTCGCTGCGGGTGGCAACGGGGTCTTTGGCGTTCTTTATGTCGCGGGAGAAGATGACCTCTACCGCGCCCTCGGCGCCCATTACGGCGATTTCTGCCGTGGGCCAGGCGAAGGTGAAGTCTGCGCCCTGCTGCCGCGAGCACATGGCCAGATAGCTGCCTCCGTAATCCTTGCGCAGGATGAGTGTGACCTTGGGGACAGTGGCTTCGCTATAGGCCCACAGCATCTTGGCACCGTGGCGAATGATGCCGCCGTGTTCCTGGTCGCCACCGGGCAGGAAGCCAGGAACATCGACGAGGGTTACCAAGGGGATGTTGAAGGCGTCGCAGAAGCGTACGAAGCGCGAGGCCTTGTCCGAGGCATTGATATCCAGGCAGCCAGCGAGGTGCTGGGGCTGGTTGGCGATGATTCCGACGCTGCTGCCACCCAAACGGGCAAAGGCCGTCAATAGGTTGGGCGCGTAATCGGGCTGCATCTCCAGGATCGAATCGATATCGAAGAGGCTCTCCATGACCTGCCGCATGTCGTAGCCCTGCTGCGTGCTGTCCGGAATGATGCTGTCCAGCTCCGGGCAGGGCCGTGCGATCGGGTCCTCGCATTCGTGGTGGGGAGGATTGGACATGTTGTTGGCAGGTAGATACGAGAGCAGATGCCGGATGCCAGCGATGCATTCCTCGTCGCTATCGACGGCCATGTGGCAGACACCGCTGCTAACGGAGTGCACGTCTGCGCCGCCGAGGCTCTCGTTGTCGTAGTCCTCTCCCGTGACCTGTTTGATGACGCGCGGGCCAGTGATGAACATGTAGCTGCTGCGCCGCACCATGTAGACAAAGTCCGTTAGGGCCGGTGAATAGACGGCACCGCCAGCGCAGGGGCCCATGATGGCTGAGATCTGGGGCACGACGCCGGAGGCGCAGCTGTTGCGGAAGAATACCTCGCCATAGCCGGCTAGGGCGTCGACCCCCTCTTGAATCCGGGCCCCGCCACTATCGTTCATGCCGACGATCGGCGAGCCGGCCTTCAGAGCCAGGTCCATGATCTTGCAGATCTTGCGGGCGTGCATTTCGCCGAGGGTGCCGGCGGAGGAGGTGAAGTCCTGGCTATAGGCATACACCGTGCGCCCTTCCACCAGGCCAAAGCCGGTGACGACTCCGTCAGCGGCGATTTTCTTGCCATCCAGGCCGAAGTCGCGAGCGCGGTGGGTCACGAACCCGTCGATCTCGTGGAAGCTACCTTCATCGAAAAGGAGGGCTAGGCGCTCCCGCGCGGAGAGCTTTCCCTTCTGGTGTTGCTTCTCTAGGCGAGCGGGGCCGCCCTGGCGGTACAGCTCAGCCAGACGGACTCGATAGGCGCTGTGCTTTTCTCTGGTGGTGCTCATGCTCGGGGTCTTTCGGTTCAGCCGTTTGTCTTGGAAGGCCAAGCGCAATTTATGTCTATTGGTAAATGTGTATTGAAGACATGTCAGGCAGATCGCTCGTTGCTGAGCGGTGATCAAGTGAATCCAGGCAAGTCCATTCGTCCGTCCGATTGGCCGGAAGCGCTAGGCGGTTCAGGCCGTATTGGGCAGCGACCTGGAGCCGACAGAGCTGTAGCTCAGGACGCCGGGCGGCAGTCTCCGTGGGACCTATGGCGTAGTCAATGCTGAATGATGCTGTGAAGCGGCACTCTTAGTTCATAGCTTCGCAGCGAGAGGGGGCTTACGGCTAGCCGTGGGGTGCTGCCGCCCCTGGCCCGGTGAAGGGAGGAATCGGCGCATCAGCTCGCCCTGCTACTTGGGCGGGAAACCTGGAGGTCTAGCCCCATTGGCTAGGGGGAATCCAGGTCTATGAGGAACTCCCCGGGCAGGCGCCGGGGGGAGGGGGCTGAATGCTGCTGCGGCTCCGAGACAAGTAGGCGCCGGGTCTTGAGCTCTTGGGCTTAGTGGGGCTGGTCCCAAGGCTTTCGCCGAGCCTCCGTCTTGCGCTTCTGGCAAAGGCGAGGCGTCGCGCTGTGCCTTGGGGATTCTGTGCCTTGGGGATCCTGGTTGTCCGGGCAAGCTTGACTGCACCAGTGGAGCCCAGAAGAATGCGCCCAGGACCCACAGCCGCAACGGCTCACTAAACCCTGCGCCTGTTTTTCGACCCAGCACCTCCCTTTTATTGCCGAGGGATCTCGGCGACTTAGATAACTATGGACCGGAAAATAGACCAAGCATTACGTCTGATTAGAGGCGGCGGACGCCTTAGTCTCGATCAGTCCATGGATATGGCGACATCTTGCAGTGTCGATGATCTTGTCGCTGGGGCGAATTCGCTAAGGGAAGAGTACCATAACGACAAGATCGACCTCTGCTCCATTGTGAATGCCGCTTCGGGGAGCTGCTCGGAGGATTGTCGGTTCTGTGCTCAGTCGGCCCACCACTCGGTTGGAATTGATCATTACTATGCGGTCGAGCCAAGCTTTGCCCTGAAGTTGGCCAAGATCAACGACGCCCATGGGGTGCAGCGATTCTCCTTTGTCACGGCGGGGAGGTCGATCGTTCCTCGTAGGATAAAGGCTCTTGCTCCAATCATTGATTCTGTCAAGGCCGATACGGATATGGAACTCTGCGCTTCCATGGGCTTGTTGACCAAGGAAAGGGCCGAGGAGCTGGTCTCTCTGGGGATCACGAGATACCACTGCAATCTTGAGGCTAGTCGCAGTTATTTTCCAAAGATATGCACTACCCACACTTGGGATGACAAGGTCGAGACCATTCGCATTGCCAAAGAAGCTGGGATGGAGGTGTGCTCTGGTGGGATCATCGGTCTGGGGGAGAGCCTCCGCCAGCGGCTAGAGCTGGCCTGTGAGCTGCGGGACCTGGAGATTCGTTCTATTCCCATCAATGTCCTGAATCCGATCCCCAATACTCCATTCTCCGATCTTCAGCCTCTTTCCAAGGATGAGGTGTTTCAGGCTATCGCCATGTTTCGCTTCATTAATCCTGATGCTGTTATTCGAATGGCTGGTGGGCGAGCCTTACTAGGTGATGCACAGGAGCAATGCTTCACGTCCGGAGCCAATGGTGCCATCGTCGGGGATTATTTGACCACGACGGGGACGACGCTGAAGAGGGACCTCGAAATGTTTTCGCGTCTTGGTTTTGATCTTAAAAATAAGGTGGGGACCAAGGAGGGGGGAAATGGGGCGACGGCATGATTTCGATGATTTGGATTCATTGCTGAAGTACGACAGGGAGCATCTCTGGCATCCCTATACTTCGATCGTGAATCCCCTCCCCGTGTTCCCGGTCGATTCTGTCGATGGGGTTCGTATACGACTGAGTGATGGTCGGGAATTGATCGACGGGATGGCTTCGTGGTGGTCTGCCATCCATGGCTACAATCACCCGCGACTGGTGGCCGCCCTTCAGGATCAGGCCGCACGGATGAGCCATGTGATGTTTGGGGGCCTGACCCACAGGCCAGCTGTAGAGTTGGCCGAGTATCTGGTGCACATTAGCCCCGAGGGGCTGGAAAAGGTCTTCTTGGCCGACTCCGGATCTGTTTCGGTCGAGGTGGCCATGAAAATGGCCATGCAATACCAGTTTGCGCGAGGGCTCGCTGGTAAAAACCGGTTCTTGACGATTCAGTCCGGATATCACGGCGATACCTTCCATGCCATGTCGGTCTGTGACCCTGTCACAGGGATGCACCATATCTATTCGGGGTCACTACCTGAATACTTCTTTGCGGAGAGGCCTGCAGCGAAATTCGATGAGGACTGGGACCCTGCGGCTCTGGTCTCGATAAATACTCTCATCGAGGAGCATCGCGACCTTATCTGTGCCGTCATCCTGGAGCCGATCGTCCAGGGTGCTGGCGGGATGTATTTCTATCATCCGAGATATTTGGCTGAGCTGCGGCGCCTGTGCACTGAAAACGACGTGCTGCTCATTGCGGACGAGATCGCCACGGGCTTTGGTCGCAGCGGCAAGCTTTTCGCTTGTAATCACGCGAATGTGACTCCCGACATCATGTGCCTGGGCAAGGCCCTGACTGGGGGCTGCATGACCCTCGCCGCAGTGCTGGCTACGGCAGAAGTGGGGGAGACGATCTCCTCTGCTGCTCCCGGTGTGTTCATGCATGGACCTACCTTCATGGGGAACCCTTTGGCCTGTCGCGTCGCGGTGGAGTCGATCGACCTGCTGTTTGAGTCAGGCTGGGAAGCCAATGTGAAGCGTCTGGAGCAGGGGCTGAGGACCGGGCTTGCCAGATGCGGCGACTTTGCGGGGGTCGCAGATGTCCGCATCCTTGGGGGCATCGGCGTCGTTGAAATGGAGCGGCCGGTGTCTTTGGAGAGAGCCCAGCAGGACTTTGTCGAGCGCGGCGTTTGGGTGCGTCCTTTTGGCAAGCTTGTTTACGTTATGCCGCCGTATTGCATGGATGATGATGACCTGGGACTGCTCACCAGCGCGATCTGTGATGTTGTGAATGTCCATGGGGAAATGTGACATGGAATACGGCGAGAAACTCGATGAGCTGGAGCGTGCTGGGCGCTTACGCACTCTGCTGTGTCCAGATCACAGGGCCGGCTGCCGGGTGCGCTTGGATGACTCGTCCTTGCTGAACCTGAGCTCCAATGATTACCTTGGGGTCGCCGCCGACATCGATTTGCATCGTGAGTTCTACAGGGGGGCAGAGAACCTATCGCTAGAGCATTTTGGCCTCGGTGCCGCCTCATCTCGGCTTCTTACTGGGGATAGTCGCCTTCAGCGGAACTTAGAAGACAGCCTGAGCAGGATGTATGGGGGAGAGGCGGTTCTGCTCTTTAACTCTGGGTATCACGCCAATATTGGGATCCTGCCTGCGCTTTTCGGTAAAGGGGATCTGATCCTCTCAGACAAGTTGAACCACGCCTCCCTTCATGATGGTCAGCGTCTTTCTCTGGCCACAGTGAAGCGATTTCGGCATAGGGATTACCGGCAAGTCGAGGAGATTTTGCGAGGCTGCCGGAGCGATTATGGGCGCTGTGTTATCGTCACTGAGTCCGTATTCAGTATGGATGGTGATGTCGCCGATTTGGCCGAACTGGTCCGGCTCAAGCGGGACTATAGCTGCTTGCTCTGTGTGGATGAGGCCCATGGAGTTGGGGTTCATGGAGCAAGGGGGCTAGGTCAGTCTGAAGCGCAGAATGTGCTTGGCGGCATCGACCTGCTGCTGGGCACCTTCGGTAAGGCATACGGGGGGATGGGGGCGTTTCTCGTGTGCAGCACGACGATTCGCTCCTTTCTTATCAACCACAGCCGCTCCTTGATCTTTACCACGGCTTTGCCCCCTGTCGTCATCAAGTGGAACCTCATGGTCGCTGAGAAGATGGCAAGCTTCTCCGAGAGGAGGTCGAAGCTGCTTGAGCTCTCGAAGGTCTTACGCCGGGGCCTCCAGGAGCAGGGTCTGCAGAGTTCGGGCTCCACGCACATCGTTCCGGTGCTTATCGGCGAAGCTTCTCGTACCGTTCGCGCTGCTGAACTGTTGCGAGAGCGCGGGTATTTCGTGCTTCCGGTCCGGCCGCCTACGGTTCCGGAGGGTTCCTCCCGTTTCCGCCTGTCTTTGCGGGCTGACTTGGAGCCTGCGGACATTGCCGACTTGCCGCTGCAGATCAGTGAAGTCTTGGGATCTATGGATCGGAGCCGGTCATGAAACAGCTCTGCTTGCATGAGAGTCAAAGGGAGCAGCTTCTGGTCTTCTGTGCCGGCTGGGGTATGGATGAGCGACCCTTTAGGTATCTGAAGTCCTCGGAATACGATGTTCTGTTCCTCTATGACTGCGATAGCTTGCAGGCGGACCAGGAGCTGCTTGATTCGATTTCTCGATATCAGAGACGCCTACTCCTCGGCTGGTCCATGGGGGTGTGGTGGGGACGATGTCTGTTCGGAGGCTTGGGTCTCTTCGAGGCCAGCATTGCCCTCAACGGGACCTTGTGCCCGATCCACGACGAGTACGGCATACCCAGAGACCTGATGACCATGACCATGGAGAAATGGTCGGTAGCGGCACGGGACAAGTTCTATCGGCGGATGTGTCAGCGCAGAGATATCCTCGAGCGGTTCTTGGCAGACATGCCGCAGCGGAGCATCGAAGGGCAGCGCCAAGAGCTGAGATACTATTTAGATGCCGAGCTTGAGTTCGACGTCTCGGACGACTTTTATTCTGATGTGATTGTTGCGGACAGAGACTTCGTGGTCCCTTCTGAGAATCAACGCCGTTTTTGGAGAGAGCGCAGTATCAGGGAGGTCTCTGGCGCGCACTTCCCGTTTTATTCCTGGGCTAGCTGGGACGGGATGCTAGACACGTTGCTGGGGAGATCTTCGGTTGAATAGTGCGCAAAGCAAGGGGCCTGATCCGAGCCGGGTATGCGCTCGATTCGCACGTTGCCTGGAGAGCTATGAGGCGCAGGCGACGATTCAGGAAACCTGTGGCGACCTACTGCTATCTCTACTTCGGGACTACTGCGGCTCGCGTTTTTCAAAGGTATTGGAGGTGGGGAGCTGTACCGGAAGGATGACCGAGGCCCTAAGTCGTGACTTTGATATCAATACGCTCTCGGTCAACGACTTGGTGCCGCAGCTTTGCGCTTCTGCCAGCTCAAGGGTCTCTGCTCTGGTTCCTGAGGTCTTGGAGCTGCCGGGAAACATCGAAGAAATACCGCTTCCTGTTGGACTGGATTTGATCGTTTCCTCGTCGACCTTCCAGTGGTTTTGTGACTATGCGTCGAGCATTCACAGGATGGCGGAGGCTTTGCTGCCTGGCGGAAATCTCGTCTTCTCCTTGTTTTCTAAGGGGACGATGATGCAGGTGCGGAGCCTTACTGGGGTTGGGATTACGTATCTATCAGATGAAGAACTGCTAGGGCCCTTGAAGGCGGATTTGGATCTGCTGCACTTTGAAACTGTGAAGCACAGCTTGTTCTTCGAGAACCCAAGGGAGGTGCTCCGGCATATTCAGGACACTGGAGTGAGTGGGGTCGCTGACTTCCACTGGACGGTGGCTGCTTTGAGGCGATTCGAGCGACAGTACGTGGAGCGGTTTGGGACGATGCGCGGGGTTTCTCTGGACTACGTCTCCAGGTTCGTCGTCGCTCGAAAGAAGGGGAGGGGCCAGTCTTGAGAAAGGTTCTTGCGATCAGCGGAATCGATACCGATGTCGGCAAGAGTGTCGTCACCGGCTGTATTGCCAAGGGGCTGTCAGATCAGGGGCACCGGGTTGTGACCGTCAAGGCGGTGCAGACGGGCTGCTCTGGTATCAGCGACGATATTCGCGTGCATCGCCGCTTCATGGGGATGGACCTCCTTGAGCAGGACAGGAGTGGAGTGACTTGTCCTTATCTCTATCGGAAGCCGTGTTCGCCGCATCTTGCGGCTCGTATCGAAGGGGAGGCCATCGATAGCCAGAAGATCAGCGATGTCGTGCGGTTGCTGAGCGAAGAGTATCAGCCTGTTCTCGTCGAGGGCGCTGGGGGGCTCTTTGTCCCTTTGACCGATGATCTGCTGATGATCGATTACTTTCGAGAGCAGGGCTGGCCCATGGTCCTTGTCTCTGGGCCACGGCTGGGTTCGATTAACCATACGCTTGCTAGCCTTGAGGCGCTGGCCTCAAGGGGAATGGAGCTAGCTGCTATCGTCTACAACCGCTTCGGTTCTGAGGATGCTGAGATCTGCAGCGATTCTCTGGGCGTGATCGGGAGATTCTGCAAGAGCTACGGCTACTCGTGCCCGGTCTTGGAGCTTGGTCCTGTTTCGCCAAACCCAGACCTGGACTGCTCCAAGTTCGCGCGAGTTTGTAGCTGAACTGAGCAGAGCTTTGCGTGCGGGGGGGGCTCAGACTCTTATCCCACATGCTCCATTCGCTCATACACCGTGTCGCGTAGCACCGGCTCATAGCCGGCGCTTTTGATCAGGTGGACGAGTTCGTCCCTGGGCATGAGCATTGGCGCTGATGTACCCGCATCGTGGGTGATTTTCTCTTCGGTTACGGTGCCGTCGAGATCGTTGGCCCCGTAGCTAAGGGCGGTTTGGGCGATGCGCGGGGTCAGCATGACCCAATAGGCTTTGATGTTGGGGATATTGTCGAGCATCAGGCGGGATATCGCGATGTTGCGCAGGTCATCCCAGCCGGTGGTGACTTTGCCGTAATGCTCTAGCGCGGTGTTGTACGGCCAGAACGCGAGCGGGATAAAGGTCATGAACTTGCCGCTTTCGTCCTGCTGCTGCCGCAGGCGGACGAAGTGCTCGACCCGTTCCCTTATTCGTTCGACGTGACCGTAGAGCATGGTTGCGTTCATGCGGAAGCCGTTGCGCTGGACCTTGGCCGCGGTCGCTAACCACTCTTCTGGTGAGATCTTGTCGCGGAACACCGCTTTGTGGATCCGCGTGGAGAGCACTTCGGCGCCGCCGCCGGGGCAGCTGCCGAGCCCTGCCTCACGCAGGTCGTCGAAGACCTCTTTCTCGCTCTTGCCGGAGATGCGCAGGATGTGGTCGATCTCGACCATTGTGTACGCCTTGACGTGGATATCCGGCTTTGCCCTTTTGGCGGCGCGGATGATGTCGAGGTAGTACTCGTATCCCATATCTGGGTGGATGCCTGCGACCATGTGGACTTCGGAGAGGTTCGGATCTGTGATCTCGCGGATCCTTTTCTCGACGTCCTCGGCCAGCATCAAATATCCGCGCTCGTCTCCCGGCTTTGCGGCGAAAGCGCAGAACTTGCACGAATAAATACAGATATTCGTGTAGTCGATGTGCAGGTTGATATTGAAAAAGGTTCGCTTCCCATGCATGCGCAGCCGGACGCGATTTGCCAAGGCGCCGACAGCGTTGATGTCGGGATTCTCATAGAGCGCCACGCCGTCTTCGAAGCTCAAACGTTCGCCAGCGTCCACCTTGGCGCGGATCTCACCGAGCCCGGCGGCATCGATGAGCGTATCGTCAATATCCAGGGTCTCGGGGACTGCGTAGCTGGTCATGCCGTTGCTCCTTTATTGCTGAGCACCGGTTGATCGGTGTCGCTGAGGTATTGATAGAGCATGTTGCGCCGCTGCGGCACGAATCCAGCGTTCGTAATGTGGCGTTCGATTTCTAAAACGCTGGTCATGTTGTCACAGCCGGCGGAGCTGACGACGTTCTCCTCGAGCATTGCTGAGCCGAAGTCGTCCGCCCCCATGGAGAGACCTACCTGGCAGATCTTGATGCCCTGGGTCACCCAAGAGGACTGGATGTGATCGATGTTGTGTAGGTAGATGCGCGACATAGCGAGCATGCGCAGGTATTCGGCCGAACTCGCCTTATTGTTTTCGGGCAGCCACTCACTTCCCTTGGGGGTATGGGCTGGCTGGAAGGTCCAGGGAATGAAGGCGGTGAAGACCCCGCATTCCTCCTGGAGCTGCCGCACGCGTTCGAGGTGCTCAATGCGTTCGGCCATGGTTTCTACATGTCCGAACATCATCGTCGCGGTGCCGCGCTTGCCATGGCGGGCGAGTTGCCGCATGACGTCGAGCCACTCGTCGGTCGTCGCCTTCTTGGGGGCGATGATTTTGCGAACGCGTTCGACCAGGATCTCGGCGCCGCCGCCTGGGATCGAGTCGAGTCCGGCCTCGATCAGTTCGCCGATGACCTCAAAGATCGGTTTTCGGTCCAGGCGGCTCAAGTGCGAGATCTCGGGTGGGCTCATCGCGTGGATCCAGAGATCTGGATAACGCTGCTTGATGTCCCGGAAGAGATCGGCGAACCATGCCGTATTGAGCTTTGGATGGTGGCCGCCCTGTAGCAGCACCTGGACGCCGCCTGCCGCTATGAGCTCGTCGATCTTCCGGTAGATTTCGTCGCGGCTGAGCACATAGGCGTCTTCCTTGCCTGGGCGCCGGTAGAAAGCACAGAAACCGCAGTCAGTGATACAAACATTCGTCGGATTGATATTCCGGTCGATGATGTAGCTGACCGTGTCCAGCGGCAGACCCTTTTCCTCGCGAATGCGGCGCCGACAGCGGTCTGCGAGCATTCCCAGCGTGGTCAGTTCAGCTTCTTGATAGAGCTGCAGCGCTTCGTCCGGGGTCAGTGCTTGCCCACTCAGGACCTTTTTCGTGCTTGCCTTCAGGCTCATGGGGGGGTTCCTTTGCTCCGAATCACGCCGCTGCGGCGCAAAATTTCGGACGGGGGAGAGTAGCCCCGTCTATCGGGCCCCTCAAGCAGAGGAGGCCATGCGCCCCGAGAGTCCCGCTGCCGAGAGCCCTCCTATGACCGCCCGTCCAGACGATCTAATGGATCGCATCGTGAGTCTCTGTAAGCGCCGGGGCTTCATTTTCCAATCCAGTGAGATCTACGGCGGGATCAACTCCTGCTACGACTATGGCCCCCTTGGCGTCGAGCTTTTGCGCAACACCAAGGAGAGCTGGTGGCGGGCCATGGTCACCTCCCGCCGCGACATCGTTGGGCTCGATAGCGCCATCATTCAGAGCCCAAAAGTGTGGGAAGCCTCGGGCCATATCTCGGGCTTCAGCGACCCGCTCGTAGATTGCAAAGAATGCAAATCGCGCTTCCGCGAGGACAAGCTGAATGAGGCCGTCTGCCCCAACAAGGCCTTCAAGAAGCGTCCGGCGGCCGAGTGCCAGGCGGCGGGGCTCTTTACCGAGGCGCGGCAGTTCAACCTGATGTTCAAGACCCAGCTCGGTCCGGTCGAAGGGGCCGGCTCGACCGCCTATCTGCGCCCAGAGACCGCGCAGGGCATCTTCACCAACTTCCTCAATGTGGTGAACGCCGCGCGTATGCGGCCTCCCTTCGGCATTGCCCAGGTCGGCAAGTCCTTCCGCAACGAGATCACGCCGGGCAACTTCGTGTTCCGGACTCGTGAGTTCGAGCAGATGGAGATGGAGTTCTTCGTGCCGCCCGCTGAGGAGGAGTATTGGTACGACTACTGGTGCAAGACACGCTTCCAGTGGTATCTCGACCTTGGGGTGCGCGAGGAGAACCTGCGCCTGCGGCCGCATGAGGACGATGAGCTGGCGCACTACAGCAGTGGTTGCTCCGACGTGGAGTTCCTCTTCCCCTGGGGCTGGGATGAGCTGGAAGGCATTGCCAAGCGCACCGACTACGACCTGAACAAGCACACCGAGCATTCGGGCGTCAAGCTGCGCTTCTTCGATGAAGAGAGCAAGGAGCACTACGTCCCCTACGTGATTGAGCCGGCTGCTGGCGTGACCCGGACGGCGATGACCTTCTTGATCGACGCCTACGAGGAAGAGGAGCTAGGCACCGACAAGAAAGGCCGCCCTGACGTGCGCACCGTCCTCCACCTGCATCCGAGCATCGCGCCGATCACCGTCGCGGTCTTTCCCCTGGTCAAGAAGAACGGCATGCCCGAGAAGGCGGATGCGGTCGAAGAGAAGCTGCGCCTCGCTGGCATGAAGACCTTCTACGACATGAGGGGTGCCATTGGCCGCCGCTACCGCCGCCAGGACGAGGTCGGCACGCCGTTCTGCGTGACGGTCGACGGGGAGAGCCTGGAGGACGGCACCGTGACCGTGCGCGATCGCGACTCGATGGAGCAGGTCCGGGTGCACGAGGACGAACTCGTTCCCTGGATGAATGAGCGCATCCTCAACTGGAAGCGAAGCTGAGCTATTTGCGCGGCAGCTTTGGCGATCTGCTTGGGGGCCCCATGATGCTCACTCGGATTCTGCTGCTGCTCAGCTTGGCTGGGGCCTTGCTCGCGCAGGCACCGAGAGATCTCTCTCCGCTCCGGCTGGGAGCAGGAGAGGCACCTCGTATCGACGGTTTGCTGATCGATGCGATCTGGGAGAAAGCTCCTGAGATCGGTCGTTTGACGCAGGTCTTGCCGATCGAAGGTGCGGTGCCGACGCAGCGCACGGTGGTCCGGATCTGCTACGACGCGGAAAACCTCTACATCGGAATCCACTGCTATGACGAGCCACGTCTGATTCGGGCCAACCTGATGGCGCGCGATGCCAGGCTCGACCCCGACGACCGTGTCGAGTTTTGGGTCGACTCCTTCGGCACCGCACAGGCTGGCTATTGGTTCCAGATCAGCCCCGGCGGCAGTAAGGGCGATGCTCTGCTCAGCGACGCGGGGCGGCGCTTTAACAAGAGCTGGGATGGCGTCTTCCTGGCGCGCAGCCGCATGGTCGATGACGGCTGGAGTGCCGAGCTGGCCTTGCCCTACAAGACCCTCGCCTTTGATCCCAATGCGGCGGCCTGGGGCTTCAATCTGCGCCGGATCCGCAAGGAGAGTGGCGAGGAGATGCGTTGGGCCTCGCCGAAGAGCCTGTACCGCTTTTTCGACCTGCGGCGCGGTGGTCGGCTCTTCGGTTTGGAAAAGCTGGAGCAGGGGCTTGGGGTCGACTTCAGCCCATATCTCAAGGCCGCGGCCAAGCGAAACGCCCTGCAGCGCCGCGACTTTGTGCGCAGCGGCGATATCGGTGGCGATCTCAGCTACCGAATCACGCCTTCCCTCGCCTTGCAGCTGACGGCCCGCACTGATTTTGCCGAGACCGAGGTCGACTCAAGGCGGGTGAATCTGAGCCGTTTCCCGCTCTTCTTCCCAGAGAAGCGCGACTTCTTCCTCGCCGATGCCGACCTCTTCGAGTTCGGGGCTCCCAGCTGGTCGCGATCGATGCGCCCGTTCTTTAGTCGGCGCATTGGTCGTGACAACAAGGGTAAGCCGGTGACTTTGCTGGGAGGGGCGAAGCTGGCCGGGCGGGTCGATGGCTGGAGCCTCGGAGCCTTGACGACGCTGGTCGACGAGCACGATGGCCTGGGAGAGAAAGCTCTTACGACTGCGCGGGTGACCAAGCAGGTGAGCGATCAGTTCACGGTCGGAGGCATCGTTACCGACGGTCGACCCGGCGCTGAAGGGGACGCTGCCAGCTTTGGCGCCGATCTCAAGTTTAGTGGCGGCGATCTCTTCGCCGAGGCCAGCAACTTCGATGCGTGGGGCTACTACGTGCAGAGCACCGGCGATGGGCCTGGTGGCGAGGGGGCTGCGTACGGCGTCCAAGCCGACTTCCGCACCCGTGAGTTCGACTGGAGCACGAGCTTCCACACTGTGGATCCGGACTTTGAGCCCGAGCTTGGTTTCGTTCGCCGCCGCGATATCCGGCAGTATCGAACGGCACCTCGTGTTAACTGGTGGATCGATGGAGAGACGGTGCGGCGTTTGTACTTCCGCATCGCACCGACCCTGAGCACCAATCATTCGGGCGAGGTGGATTCCTGGGCTGTGCCGGTGGGCTGGCTTGGGCTGCGGCTACAGTCGGGCGATAGCCTCCAGTTCGAGACCCACCGGATCCATGAACGTCTGGATCAGGCCTTCGAGATTCGCAGCGGCATTTCTATCCCTGCGGCGCGCTACACGATGACTCGCCACTTCGCGACGCTGAGGTTTTCGGATGCGCGCCAGCTCTCGGGGAGCTTCCGCTTCGAATACGGCGACTTCTATGACGGCAGCTTGCTGCAGATCTCTCTCTCGCCTCGACTGATTACGAGTCCCTACTGGCAGCTCTCTGCGACGCTGCGGGATATCCGCGTCGATTTGAATGGCGGCAAGTTCGACACGCAGGTCTACGAGGGTCATCTCGACGTGACGCTTAGCCCCGAGATCTCATGGCGCAACCTCGTGCAGTACGACAGCGACTCTGAGTCTCTGGCCTGGCAGAGCCGCTTGCGCTGGACCTTTGACCCGGGGCGCGAACTCTTCGTGCTCGGCAGCTTTGGCTGGGATCGGGATGATCAGGGCGGTTTGCGCCAAGATGCACCGTTGTTGCCGAACTCTCAGGATTTGACGCTCAAGCTCGTCTACCTGCTTCGCTTCTGAGCGCGGCCAAACAAAGAGGTCTGAGGGGACCCTCGCGCAGGAGGCCCAGCACAAGAGGCTCAGCACAGGAGGCTCTTGCGAGCGCGCGCCATTACAGAAAATCGGCGCACCGGGCGGCGAGAACGCCCGGTGTCACTTGTCGTCGTCGCGAGGGAAGGGGATCTGCAGCCCGTTCGGCTCGTCGTCGTCATCGCCCGAGTCGAACTCGACGCCATCGAGGTTATCGAAATCGACTTCGACATCGTCGTCTTCGTGGTATTTGCCGAAGAGATCGATGTCGTCGTCTTCATCATCGTCGTCGTAGCCACCGAAGCGATTCTTCGCACCACCCTTCGAGCGCTCGGGTGGCCGACCGCCGGAGTTGGGTTGGCTACGGCGCTCTGTTTCCTCGCGGCGACGAGGTGGCTCCTTCTCGCGCCGCCTTTGGGCCCGGGCCCGGTCCTCGTCCATGTCTTCGCGTGGAGGTGGGGCTGCGTCTTCTCGAGGACCTCGCCGGTGGGGGCGATCGTCCCCCCGCCCTTCAGGACGGGGGCCGCGCGCAGCGCCACGATCTGGCCGGTGGCCACGAGGGCCGCCGCGGTTGTCCCCGCGCTCTTCGGCCTCGCGGAGTCGCAGCGGACGTCCGCGCAGCTCCGAGCCGTCGAGCTCGCGGAGGGCCTTACTGCCCTCCTCGGGATTTTGGAACTCTACGAAACCGAAGCCCCGAGACTTGCCGGTCTCACGGTCTTGGATCACGCGGAAGAAAGAGAGCTGACCAAACGGAGAGAAGGCCTGCTCGATATCGCTGTCAGAGACCTCGTAGCTGAGATTCCCGACGAAGATTCGGAACGACATGGATGCTGGAAACGGGGCAGACGAAATAGTCCGCGCGTCAGGACTCGACGATGCCACAGCGGGCTGATAATCGCTCGAAGCATAGCAACGAGAAGAAGCGCTGGAAGAGGGGGAAAGCCCCACTCTGCGCGCAGCTTGGCTCGAAACCCCTCGGGGTCAATAGGGTCATGCTGCCGAAAACGTGCCATCTTCGGCTCCACGCTGCTACTTTCGTTTGATGCCTTCTCTACCGACCTCGCTTTCGCGCGCCTTTCTCGCTGGCTTCCTCGCCCTCGGTCTCGCCTTTGGTCTTGGCTGCAATTCTGCTGCTGGAGGCGTCCCGGAGATGCGTGGGAGCAAAATCGCGGTCAAAATCCTGGACTCCGAAAGGCTTGAATTCGACGGCAAAGCCCGGCCCTGGGACGAATTCCTCGATCTGATCGCCGAGCGGGTGCGCAATGCCAAGGGGCAGGTCGACGCTCTTCCTTGGGTTCTGATCTCGGCGAAGCCTGGGCTGTCCTTTGACGTTACCGAGGAGATGCTCTCAGCCCTGCAGGAGCTGGGGGTGCGTTCCGTCAGCCTCGGGGACTGAGGCCTTGAAATGTCGAGCTCAGAAACACGCGGCTTTGCGCTGAGAGCCTTGGGGTCTTTGGCGGGATCTGCGCGAGTACCTCGTGCCTCTGGAGGTCGAGATCCTGTCCTCGGGAGAGGATGATGGCTTTCCGGGCACCCGCGAGCTGCTTGGCTGGCTCGGGGGAGAGGGAGGGCAGCTGGCTCTCGCTTCCAACTGCCAGGAGGCCTAGTACGCAGCGATACTCGAAGGCTAAGGGCTCGGGCCCTTGGTCGATGCGGCCTATTGTTTGGATCGTCCAGGCGGAAGAGACAGGGCCGACAGGGTGGCGCAGGTGCTGGAGCGACTGAGCTTGCGTACCGAGGATCTTGACGATTAGTCTTCCGGGGTGAACGAGGGTCCGAGCCACAGTCTTCCGCAGCCACCTGTCCTCTACGACTATGGCGAGGGCCTGCTCGCGCTGTGGGATGCCGAGGAGTTGTCGGGGTCCTGGCGGGTGGAGTGGAATATCCGAATGCGAACGCGAGCGGGGGTCGCCTACCTTGATGCCCTACGCATTGAGCTCAATCCGCGTTTGCTGGCGCGGCATCCGGCACAGGTCAAAGAATGCCTCTGCCATGAATTGGCCCACCTCGTCGTTCATCGGCGGCACGGCCGCGCCGCCCAGGCGCATGGTGTGGAGTGGGGGGCCTTGATGGAGAGGGCGGGCTTCTCCGCGAACCGCACCCACCACTTTGATACGAGGGGGCTACGGCAGCGCCGCCAGCGCTATCTCTATCTGCACCAGTGCCAGGGTTGTCAGGCCCATTGGATGGCGCGCAAGGTTCGCCGCGATCTCGTATGTCGGCGCTGCGGACCCGGGCCGGTACGTGTGCTGCGTGCCCCCGACACTAAGGAGGGGGCCCGCAAGCTGCGCGAGGCGCTTGAGTGAGCATGCTCTCCGGAGCTGTCGTTCAGCGAGAAGCCTTGCGCTTCGCGGAGAGGCTTTTAGCGCCCGTTTAGCCTCAGCAGGCGCTGATGAACGCGACGGAACTCGCGCTCGAGCTGCTCATTGCGCTCGAGTAGTTCCTCGATGGCGTCGTGCTCTTCGTCGTCGGCGCCTTCGTTGTCATCGCAGCCCCTTCTGGGACGCTTGTGGCTGTCGCAGCTCTTGCCCTTGCGCCACAGGGGCGAAGAAGGTCCTTGCGAGTGAATACATTGGCCATTTCCTGGATGGCGACGGGCTTCTGAATCCGAGGCTGGGCCGCGCTTCGCTTGGCTCATTGCATCTGGCCCCCTACGAGCCCTTGGGCCACCTCGGCCTCGCCGCTATGCTGCTCTGCTCGCTACCGCCCCCCTTTGCCCAATAAACCGAGAACTCAGGCCGATGCTCCATCTGTTCCGACCTGCGCTCCGTCGCGCCGCTCTACCCGCCCTCTGCCTCAGTTTTGCCCTTGCAGTGCCGGTTGCGGCTCAGGGTAACTACGACATCGTTGAGCTGACCGACGGCACGACGATGGATCAAGTCCGTGTGCTCCGCTTCAACTTCCGCGAGCTCGTGGTGAAGGAGAGGTCCAGGGAGCGCAAGATCCCGCGGGAGAAAGTTTTCCACATCAAGCTCAACACGAGCGCTGCGCGTGGACTCTTCAAACGTGCGCGCAAGGCCGTGGCAGAGGAAAACTGGGCTGTGGCCTGGGAGTCCTTCATCGCAGCTGGCAACAAGGCGAAGAAGCGGAGCAATCTCCGAGACTTCGCTCCGCAGTTTGCTTACTGGCAGGCCTACCTGATCGCCAGGGAGCACGGCAGTGCCGCCGAGCGTCAGGAGACCGTCGATCTGTTGAAGGGGCAGAAGGACACAGGCTTCTATCCCAATCTCTGGGAGATCAATGTTCGGGCTGCGATGTCTGCCGGCGCTGACAGGGCTGCGCTGAGTAAGGCCAAGTCCGTGGTCCGGCAGTTCTCAGACTTTGCTAAGAGCAAGCTGAGCGAGATGTACCAAAAGGAAGCTGAGGTCTACATGACGCAGGTTCGGCTGCGCCTGCGAGAGATCGACGGTAAGCAGGCTCAGAAGACGTATCAGGCCCTGCATACCCAGGTGAAAGGCAAGTATCACAGCCTTGAGAACTTACTCAGTCTCGAAATCGCCCGTGCCGAGTTGCTACAGAACCACGTCGAAGAGGCTCGAGCTTTGTTCCGCGGCATTATTGAGAGTGGCGCCGCTGATGAAGACACGATGATCGGGGCCTATGTCGGGGTTGGCCATTCCTGGATGAATATGCCGGGTCGTGGCAAGGAAGAAGCACGTAAGGCGCTCTCCAACTTTATGCGCGCGGTGGTGCTCTATCCCAAGGGCGATGTGGAGCGTCTCGGTGAAGCCTGTTATTTCGCGATCAAGGCCTATCGAGTTTGGGATCCGAAGGCGACTAGTGAGATGCGGCGTATCTACACCCGCCTGAAGCGCAGCTATGGAAAGAGTTCTTGGGCTAGTAAGCAGCTGTGACCTCGTTAGGACCCCGCTCCGACAGATGGTCTAGAAAGAGGGGTCTAGAGAAGAGGGGTCTAGAGAGGGTCTCGATGAGAGGATCTTGGCGGATGTGCCTGGCCTTGCGTTGAAGTTACTCGACGCTGCAGCGTTCTGGCTCTTCCGGCAGTCAGTGCTGATTTTGTTTCGCCTGCTCTTCGGGTATCGCGTGCGCGGCCTCGTTCCTAGAACGGGGCCGTGTGTCGTTGTAGCTAATCACACGAGCTTTCTCGACGCGCTGCTTCTCGGTGGCGTCACGGCGCGGCGCATGCGCTTCGTGATGACGGACGAATATGCGAACGTACGCGGTTTACGCTGGTTTTTGCGTTGGAATCGCGTGCTCCTGGTTCGTGAGCATGCGCGTTCGAGCCGAAAGGTCTTTGCTGATGTGCAGGCTGTGCTCGAAGCCGGTGGTGTCGTCGCGATCTTCCCTGAGGGAGGAATCTCTCAAGACGGAAGGCTGCAGCCTCTCCAGCCGGGAGTGCTGCTGATGGCCGAACGGGCGGGGGTGCCATTGGTTCCCGTGGGGATTTCCGGGGCCTTCCGGGCATTGCCACGCCACCGCTCTTGGCCGCGTCCGGCGACCATCACTTGCCGAGTGGGGGAGGCGATACGAGTGGAAGAACTCTTGCCGCCGGAGCGGAAGCGGAAGGAGGCGTTGCTGTGTGGAGCCGAGCGCCTGCGGCTGAGCCTCGCAGAGCTGGTGGAGTCATCGCTCAATTGAAAAAGCGGTATTTGAAGATCGCGAACAGCGCGGCGATGCCATCGCGCCAGGAGATCTTCTTACCTTCTTTGATGGCTCGCCCCGAGTAGCTAATCGGCACTTCGTAGACGCGACAGCCGAGCTTGGCGATTTTGGCTGTGATTTCGGGCTCTACGTCGAAGCGGCGGCTCTTGAGCTTGATGTTCTGCAATACCTCACGCCGGAACATCTTGTAGCAGGTCTCCATGTCGGTGAGGTTGAGGTTCGTCGTGAGGTTGCTGAGGAAGGTCAGAAAACGATTGCCGAGGTAGTGCGAGTAGAGGTGGACGCGCGCGTAGCGGCGCACTAGGAAGCGCGAGCCATAGACGACGTCGGCCTTGCCTTCGAGTATCGGTTGCAGCAAATCGATGTATTCGTTTGGGTCGTATTCGAGGTCTGCGTCCTGGATGATTGCTACGTCGCCTTTGATGTGTTTGATGGCCGTTTGCAGCGCCGCCCCCTTGCCTTTGTTGCGTGGGTGCCGAAAGACCCGGATCCCCGGCTCCTTTTCGAGTTCGGTGAGGATTTCGCTGCTCCGGTCGGTGGAGCCGTCATCTACCAGGATGATTTCTTTGCGCGTCGGCTCCTCCTGGACCTTGGCGACGATGTTGCGGAGCGTTGCTTCCTCGTCGTAGACCGGAATCATGACAGAGAGGAGGAAGCTCTTCGCATCGATCCGTGGCAGCTTCTCGATCTTTGGCACTGCGGCTCCTTTGCCGGATTACTTGCAAGGTCGTAGAGGTAGCGAGGCCTAGCGGGCAACTAGAAAAGACGCGCGGCAGCAAGGTACCGCCTTTCACCTCTGGGGGACGCCAGAAAGCTTCGAGGAATATCTGGAATCACCTCTTCCCCTTCGAGCTGCCATCCCCCCCTCGCTTGCGCCTTTGCGAAAAGCAGCGCCTTTCTCCGCAGTTTTCGCATCGGCGATGCCTCTAGGAGTGGGCCGCCATGGGGGCGGCTCTCGGGTTCTTCCCGGATCGTGGTAGGCAGGCCGCCCGGCTTTCCTGGCGGCCTGTTGGGGAAGGGGGCGTGAAGTGGCGGACAGCTCCAGTGCATGGCGGGTCTGGCGTCGTTTGGCAGGCTCATATTTCCGTCGGCGGGTCTCGGATGCCGAGTTCGCTGAGGACTGTGTGCAGGAAAGCTGTATGCGTGCTTGGTTGCAGCAGCGTCGCTACGGGCGCGAGCTGACACCGGCCCTGCTCTTCGGCATTTGTCGCCGCGTGCTCAACGAGATGCTGCGCAGGCAGTATCGGCGGGCGAAAGCCAGCGAATTGAGCCTTGGGGTGGATGTCGGGGAACCGGTTTGTCCTCGTGCCTCGCATCGCCATCGCATTGGCTCGCTCGAAGCTCCGAGCCTCGGAGTGATGCTTGAGGAGTTACAGGGCGCGATCGCGGAGCTGCCGGTCCAATACCGGTCGGCAATGCGGGACAAGAGCAGGGGCCTGTCGCTTCGCGTGATCGCCTCTCGCCACGGTTGGACCCTGAATGCGGTACGCATGCGCCTATTCCGGGGGCGGCGCATGCTGGAACGGAAGATCAGAGAGCGAATCGATGACTACGACAATCGACAGTTTCCTGCCTGAGCGCGGAGTATGGGGTTTGGGTCTTGCTGTGACCCTGATTTGTCTCGCGGGCCTTAGCCCCGCACTGTCGGCACAGGCGAGTGACGGCAAGCAGGAGGTGAGCCAAGCCAAGCCGGTGTCCAAGGAGGAGGCCAAGAAGAGCAAGAAAGAGCGCGAGCTGGACCGGGGGGCGCGCCGGGAGCTGGTTGCTGCGGGCAAGATCGGTCGAGTGCCCCGGGGGACCAAGACCGTCGAGCGCGTGCGCAGCCTGGAGGAAGCGGTGAAGGCCTTCGCTGCGGTTGAGAGTAAGTATGCAGAGCATCCTTCTATCGTCGCGGAGGCGGCCTTCCGTCGCGGGCAGGTCCTGGGGCGGCTCGGCCGTCCTGCTGAAGCCCAAGAGGCCTTTGAGCGCAGTGCTGGGCTGGGCAAGCAACGTTGGGCGGCGCGGGCCCATTTCGAACTCGGTAATGCTTGGCGGCGCAGCAAGCGCTGGACGAAGGCCCTGGACAGCTACCGCAAGGGCAGCGCTGCCGCGGACCGCAAGTATGCGAGCAAATGCCGCCTCTACGTGGGCAAAGCCCTGCTCGTGCTCGGCCGTATTCCTGAGGCACGCAAGCAGCTCGGTGAACTGGCCCGGGATCCGAAGGTCGATGCCTTCGAGCGCGTGCGAGCCTTCGATGAGATGGCTAGTAGCTTTCTGGCTGAGCGCCGATTTGAACCTGCACGCGCCCTGCTAAAGGAGGTGGAGCAAGCTCTTGCCGATCTCTGCCAGGGGGCGGACAAGCGGGCTGTGCGTTTGACCAAGTCGATCAAGCGGATGCGCAGCCGCAAGAAACTCGCGAAGATCGACGCCGAATCAGGGCAGTAATCGAGCCAGGGGCTGGAGTCTGGCTTAGGTCTCTCGCTCGGCTTGGCCGCTTTTTCCTGCTGGCTTCAACGTCTGACGCGACCCTCTTCGTCGAAGAGTTCGTCGTTGTCGGGCATCCAGATAGCGAATCGATAGACCGGCACGAGGGACAGGCCGCTCTCAAGGACGAAGTCTCCGATTTGGGGGCCGAGTTCGATGACCAGGTCCTTGGGAATGCGTCGGCGGAGGTTGAGCCAGTGCTCGCCGGGTTGGTAGTAACGGAAGAAGTTCTCGAGATCGGGGCCGCGCAGGCTGCCGGGGTGATACTCCCGTTTCCATTGGTCCATTTGCAGGATGAAACCGTCTGGAAGGGAGTTCAGCACTTCGGCGAAGTCTGCGCAGCCGGCTGGAGTCTGGCACTTGTTGGCGAGGTTGATTCCGTCCCACCAGGCCAGCGCGTGGATACGGAGGGCGACGTCGAAGCCTTCGGCGTCGAGGCTCGCCACGAGCGTGGTCTGGATGTAGTGCGTGTCGACATCCTGGGCGAGCACGTCACCGACGCGCGCGACCAGTTCCTTCTTGTCCTTGGGGCTTCGCGAGAGGTAGGCCCACTGCGCGTTGACACGACCAAAGTTGAACTTGTACGGGTGATTCAAGCTGGTGCGGGCGGCCAAGGTCAGCCCATGCGCTTTCTTGATGGCAGCCTTGAGCGCCTTGCCGTGGGCATCCAGCTTGCGGCGGACCGCCAGCCGGAATTTGTTGTACTCAGGATCGCGCTGGCGATGTCCTTCGTAGGCGGCGAAATCGAAGTCCTTGAAGGCAGGTAGTTCGGTCATCGTCGGTAGCGCTTGTGGAGTTCTTTCAGATGGGCGCTGCGGGCCGGTGCCGCAGGATGGCGAAGTGTTGCCGCATCCTGTGCGCAGCGCCATGTTCAAGATGGCGACGAGGGAATTTCATGGCTAGCTCCTGGCGAAACTTGCTCGTGCGCGACGGCCTCAGTGCAGGGTTGCAGAAGCTCGATTTGTATCTCGCGAAGGGAGGCGCCTTGCCGAGCCTTGTTGCTGCGTTGAATGCGACAGCATGCCCACTTGCGTCATGGGCATTGATGGCGGAGGGTTATCCCTCTCTCTAGCTCTCTCTCCGGTTGTTTATGATGCTCAGATCGATTTGGACGGCGGCGCTTTTCTCCTTCTTACCTCTGTCGTTTCTCCTTGGTCTTGAGGGGCAGGACTCCCGGGGGCGGCATGGTCCGCGAATCGTCGCGGAGCAGCGCTTCGGGGCAGCGGTCTTAGCCGCCGAGCTGAAGCGCTCGACGACTCCCCCCTATCAGAGCTTTTGCTCGGTGTGCCATGGAGAAACAGGGAAAGGAGATGGGCCGTTGGCTCCGCTTTTGAATCCGAAGCCGGTGGACTTCACCCTCGGTCGACCCGTGATTACGGATCGCGTTGGAGGTCTGGCCAGTGAGGAGCGGCTCCTTCGCATCATTCGTGAAGGAATGCCAGGGAGTTCGATGCCGGCTTTTCACGACTATGGCGATGGGATGATGCGGGTTGCGGGGCTGTCGATTCCCCGGCTCGCAGTAACCAGGCGTTTCCAGCTACTCAGGCAGGCCGAGCTCGATGCTGGGCGACCGGTGAATGAGGAACAGCTGCGAAAGCAGGCGGCAAAAGAACTCGGTCTTGCTAAGGAGATTGCTGTTCCAGATTTCACCGGTTTTGCGGCGGATCTGAAGCGAGGTGAGGGGGTGTACCGAATGGCCTGTGCCGCCTGCCATGGGGTGAATGGGGCGGGCCTCGAGGGGATGTTCGTCGACGCCAAAGGACACTCCATCGGGAGTCGGGATCTTCGTCGCGGGTTATTCCGTGGTGGCACCTCTACGGATGCGCTGTTTCGGCGAGTGCGGGCAGGAGTCCCCTACTCAGGGATGCCGGCCTATTCGGCCAAGGCCATCTCCGATGAGGACTTGATGCATCTCGTCGGCTTTCTTCAGTCTTTGCTGCGTCAGCGCTTAGATTGCGATGATCAGATCCCGTGGCCGGGCCGGCAAAAAACTCCGACCTTCTTTGTTGGCTACCGGGCGAACTTGCCTAAGGGAGTAGAGGATCCTCTTTGGGCGCAAGCGCCAGTGTGCGTGCCGACGCTTTTGCATTTCGAGCGGCATGATCGCCAGACCGGCCGTGGTCTTGAGTTGCGAGCCTTGCACGATCGGGAGCGAATCGCGATTCGCGTCACCTGGAAGGGCGTGCCTGGCCGCAAGCAGGTGAACGGCTTCGGTGATGGGATAGCCCTGCAGTTGAGTGCGCAGCCGAGCCCTGCCTTCTTTCTTGAGGCGCGCTTTCGCGGCAAGCGTTTCAAAAACCTGGGGCCTGCTTGGTTTTGGAGTTCTCACCATGGTGGGTTTCGCGCATCCCCGGAATACGTGCCCGGCCAGCTGCAGCTACTTCACGGAAAGCGATGGGCTGTTGATGCCGATGCTCCCCAGATTCAGGCTGCCAAGAAGGACGGCAGATACTCGGTCATGTTTGTGCGCCGACTGGCGGTCGCGGAAGCGGGGGGCGCCGGGGGAGAGGTCCCGATCTCGGGGCTGCGTGAGACTCGCTTGCAGCTCCAGTGCTTTGATGCCGAGCGACGCTCCGGATTGCGGGGCATGGCGTTTAGCCTCTGGGGGCGCCTACGGCTCGACCCCTAACCCTGCATGCGAGACCTGCTCGACATGGGATGGCTCGCATGGGATGGCTCGACATGGGGTGGCTCGAATATGGGGGGCGAGGCCAAACCCTAGGCCAAGCCGCCCAAACGAAGCCGCGCCGAGTACTTCGCTCGCGCGGCTGGATCCTCGGCCTCTTAGCCCTTGGGGGCTTTCTTGCGCTTGGCGGTAAGGCCGAGCAGGTAATCGGCACTCATGTCGTAGCCAGAGGCGAGTTGCGCAATCTTGAGGGCGCTGGGCACGAAGCGTCCCCGCTCGTAGCTACGAATCGTGTGGGCGGGAATCTTTACGACCTTGGCAGCGTCTTCGAGCGTTTCGAATCCGGCGCGCTCTCGGGCATCGATCAGTCTCTCGGCTAGCAGTTGTAGTTGCTTCTCTTCTTTTCTCGTTCTCGCCATGAGCATCCTCCTCGAAGGTTCGCGCCGAATTCTGGGGCAAAACTTCACAAATTCCAGGATGAGACTGCCTCTATGGGTGAAGAGTGTTCGCGAATCGTGCTTCGGCACCTCGCAGGCTCGAAGGGAATTGGACAGCGTCCACCCCCAAACAATCCAGGCCACGGTGCTATCGGGAGAGGCTCGTTGGCCCGTTTCGCCTCGGCGGGATGATCCTCCTTGGGGCGCTCCTGGGGGGAGCATTCACTCGTTGTTGCGAGGAATCGCTCATCGGAGCGCCCCGACTTTACTGCCAGCGGAGAGCTGGACTGGTCGCAATCGACCGTTCTCGCATCGTTTTCCGGGCTTCTGTCTTTGGGGCAGATCTCGGGTCCTGCTTGCAGGCAAGGGCTCAGACGCGTTTTCGCATTGCGATGGCAGCCCGGCCCGGCTCCGATACCCGCATGCGACTTGCCTACCTCTTTTTCCTGCTAGCCCTGGCTTGCGAAGCAGCTCCGGAGAAAACCCGGGTAAGCGAGCCGAGGCTTGGCCCGCCGCTCGACCTGGCTCGCGGTGACTTGGGGTATCGAGAGGACTTCGAGGCGGCTTTTGGCCTTCTCGGTCTGCCTTCGGGCTGGCGGCCGGTGGAGTCGCGGAGCCAGGGCTTGCGGGCCAGCTGGGGGCCGGCGCCTGGGCGTGGGGCGGGAAAGGGTCTCGCTGTCTTAGAGGGCAGGGGATTCGAGGATGCGGTGCATGCTGTTCTGCTGCCACAACGCCTGGGGAAGCGAGGCCGCCTCGATGTTTCGTTCCGGGCGCTTGGCGGTCATTCGGAGAGCGGCGCCGCGGTGGTCTTCTGGCGCGATGACCTGCATTTCGACCTGCTCGTATGGGACGCTCTACGCTCGGAGCTGCGCTTCGAGTCCCAAGATGGGGAGCAGCGCAGGGTTCTCGCGCGGGTCTTGCTGTCGCCAGGGCCAAGGGCTTGGAAGCGGCTCACGATCTCCTGGGACGGGCGCCAGCTCTATGCACAGCAAGGGGAGGCGAGTCTCCAGGGCAGCTTGGCGCCGGGCTTGACCCGCCTGGGACTCGCATGTCTTGGTGATGCCCGAGCCGTTTTTGACGATCTCTATCTGCGCTGAGCGGCCGGAGTCCTCAGGCAGCAAGGCCCCTACCCCTAGTGCGCAGGCGACTTAGCGTGGTGCCGCGTGGACCTGGAGGATCGAGGAGCGGAGTTCGGCCAGGGCGGGGCGCTCGATGTCCCGGGCGTTCCAGTAGCCGTTCCAGCCGTTTGGCCCGTCCCACATGGGTCCTAGATCCAGGTGCTTGAAGCTCTGGTAGCGATTGGCGAAGGCTACGAAACGGCGAACGTAGCTCACCTGCGCCTGCATACCGCCCAGACCGAGCGGAGCAGGTGGTAGGGCCAGGAGGCCGAGTGTCTTGGAGGTCTTGCGGGTGAGCAGCCAGCCGTCGAGCTCGAGTAAAGACTGCTGCAGGCTGGGCATGTGGTACGAGCGAGCGTCGAGGGCGAAGTGCAGCTCCTGTAGCTCGACCTCTTCCCCAAGCAGCGACTCGTACAGCGCGAGTGCCTGTGGATGTCCTGGGCTCAGCTCGATGCCGCAGCGTTGTGAGGGGCGGGCTTGCCGGATCGTGCGGGCGCAGCTTTGGATCCAAGCGCACCAGTGCGCGACGGGAAGACGGCCGTAGCACTCGGAGCCGGGCCCGACCAGGGGTTGGCTGAAGAGGATCAGCAAATCGGGCCGAAGCCGCTCGCTCAGGATCCACTGCGCGTCTTCGGCGCGCTTGCGTTGCTGCGCGGGTGGGAGTGGCGTTCGGCTTCGGCGTGGTGGCACGAGCGCTAGCACCAGCTTGAGCTTGGCCTCAACCAGGGACTCCCGCAGTTCCTCGGCGCGGGCGAAGAAGTCTTGGTCCAGCTCCTCGTCGAGGTGGACGCTCATCCGCACGCGATCCAGACCCAGTTCGTGTGCGCGGGCGATGCGCCCTTCGATACTTGGAACGTTGCCGATCCAGCGTTCTGCTTCCGAGTTCGACTTGCTGCGCAGCTCGCCGATGTCCCCGAGGCTCATGCCCAAGGATCGCATCTCCGACACCGAAAGCGTTGCGTGTTCGACTGGCTGCCGCATCGTCGTGGTGAGTTCATAGGCCGTGGGCAGCTCGAGGGCATGCAGCCCCAGAGTGAAGCTGGCGCTGAATCCGGCGACGCTCGCGTAGATGAGCATGCTTCGGCTCGTGCCCGAGAGTGGGGGCAGCAGCAGCGGTAGTGGCAGCCACAGTGGCAGCAGTGCCGCATCCGGGGAGCCGATATTGCTTTGCGCCAGGGCGTTGCAGGTCAGCAGGCTGCAGAACTCGGTCCCGAGGTCGATCTGGAAGAGCAGCTGTGCTGCGCGCACGGAGTAGAGCACGAAGAGGAAGGCATTCCACAGCGAGGTCACGGTGCAGAGTGCGTGCACGCCGAAGCGCTGATCGTGCAGGCCCCCGTGATTGGAGTAGATCGCCGTCAAGCAGACGATGGGTAGCACGGCGTTGAGTAGGAGCGTGGGGCCGAGGCCCAGCATCGCTCCCAGCGCCGCGCCACCGAAGAGCAGGGGGACGGCGAGCGCCGTTGCCATCACCACGCGGCGATGGTGTTTGCTCCAGGGGCCTCCCGGCAAGAGGGCCTGTACGAAGCTGGCGCCAGCCAACGCGAGGGCGATGCAGCCGAAGAGTGCGTACAGCAGGGTGCCTGGACTCATGATCACTTGCGGGTCTCCCGCTCTGCTATCGACCGTTCGCGGCTCTGTCTTGTCGTGAAGCGGATGTCGCGATGCTCTGGCGATGATCTCGCGGGTGTTTCAGCACCCAGCGGAGGGGCCCGGCTTGCCCCTTCTCTGCTTCAGTCGAGCAGCCATTGCTGCCATTTGGCTTCCAGTTTGCTCAGGTCGGTCTCGAGGCAGCGATAGCTTGCCGCTTCGGTCAGGCGCAGGTCACCCGCCGGTAGCACTCCGCATTGCAGGACGAAGTCCTTCAGCTTCATGGGGTATCGCTCGGCGATGAAGGCGATGAGGGAGGCCGCCACGTTGTAGCTGATCTGGGGGGCGAGCTTCTTTCCGGCCACCTTGAGGCGGAAGAGGTTCGAGGACTCGATGAGATCCTTTAGGCGCGGGAGCTGCTTACGGCTTACTAGATGCCGGGCCGTGCGCTCGGGCTGCTCGCGGGTATAGCCTGATTCGATCCAGCGGGCGATGCCTTCTTGGAGCCAGGGTCCGCCGCCGTCGAGTCCTAGTTCGGCGGTAAGGAATTGGTGGGTGGCTTCGTGGACGAGCACCGGGTCACGGGGGCTCGCATAGCTTGCGCTCATGTAGCGGTCCCAGGCGTGGGCCTCCATCGTCATGGCCTGTTCCCTCGGGATGCCGTTGCGGAGGGCCGCGAGCATGTAGCCACGGCGTGTCCTGTGCAGGAAGATCGGCAGCTTGTTTCTGGAGGGAGGGGCCGAGCCCAAGAGGGGGTGGAGCTTGGGTAGCACCTTGGCTTCTAGCAGCTCCAGCAAGGCCTGACTGCCTGAAGCGGTGGAGTAGAGACGGTAGTGCTCGGACTCGAGGACTCGGACATGGGGGGCGTCCTGCTCGGTGAAGCCGATGTTGATCTCTCGCTTTTTGTGCTCGCCCTTAGGCAATTCCGCGCGGGTAATCTGACTGGCTGGGAGCAGGGCAAAGCTGGCGAGCACGAGATTGGCCTCATTGCGCGCGGTTTGGCTGGGGCTGTGCTCGAAGACGATGGCAACGCTGAGGGGGCGATCGAAAGGGCAGCAAAGGATCTCTTGGATCTCTTCGCCTCGTTCCCTGTCTCCCCTGCGCACTCGGCAGATGACTTTTCCGGCGTGCCGGAATGCGATGACCTCTTCGATGGTTCCATCCTCGATCCTGGCGGCGAGGCAGCGGCTGATCGTCGAGAAACGATCCTCCCCGAGCTGGACGATCAGGCGCGCCCGGTAGCCACCGATCTGGCCGACGTATTGCCGGGGACGATTCGCGTGCAGCTCTTGGTCTTGAACCAGTTCACGCTCGAAGCCAGGTGGCACAACGATGGAGCAGTGAGCCGAGGGCACAGAGATCCGCCGCTTGTTGGCCGTCTCCTGATGCAGGCCGGGGCAGAGGAGCAGGGGGAGAAGGAAGAGGGGACTCGGCATCGAGGCTCTGGATGCGATCGCGGATCGAGGGGCGTGCTAGCTGGGGGCGTTCGGCGATGAGGCCAGGCCAAGCAAGATACGGTTTCCAAGTAGAAAATCTTGGGGGGCCTGAGGCGCGCCGAGGGAGGAGAGGGGAGGAGAGGGGAGGAGAGGGGACGGACCCTTGGTATCGAATGCAGATGCAGTGCCGAGGAAGGGGCCGGACGTGGTACAAAAAAATGGGAGTACAAAAAAATGGGCCGCCCGAAAGCGGCCCACTGTTCCCTGCCAATATTTCCCTCAAGGAGTATCCCAGCTGGACGACCCCAAGCTTCTTTGCCGTCGCCTGATTCGGCTCCGAGGCTTGGAGACCCCGCGGACCTCTCGGTCCTTCGGGTGTGTCCTTCCGGGACGCGCAGGTAGATACACAAATCGTGCCATGGCGCGGGTCGAGCAGGGTTTCGTTGCTCGGCGTGCCTAAGTCCTTATGCGATGGGGGGGGAACTCTCGATTTTTTCTTGGGGAGAGATTGGGATCCGCTGGAGAAGCTTCGAGCTGTCGGATATCCGTCGGGAAGCCGACGCTATCCCGACGCTTTGTCGGGCGCTCCGGTGCCTCGCTCTTGGCGCTTGGCTTCTTCCCAGAGTTCGTCCATCTCTTCGAGTGTGGCCACCTGCAGCCGCTCACCCAGGCTCGCCTCGACGAACTGGAAGCGCCGACTGAAGCGGTCGACGCAGCTGTGGAGGGCCATTTCGGCATCGATTCCCAGCTGTCTGGCCAGGTTGACGACCGAGAACAGCAGGTCGCCGAGCTCATGGCGCAGCTCGGCCGCACTGGGCTTCGGCTCGCGGGTCACGGCCTCGAGTTCGGCGATCTCCTCCTTGATCTTGGCGATCGGGCCTTCGAGGTCGGGCCACTCGAAACCAACGCTGGCACACTTTTCTCCGCTGCGCTGGGCTCGCAGCAAGGCGGGAAGGCTCGTCGGCACTCCCGCGAGAACGGAGCGCTGCTCTGCCTGCGCCTCCCCGGCACGCTCCTGGCGCTTGATGGCTTCCCAGCTCGCCAGCGCGGCGCCGACATCCTGGGCCAGGGCGTCGCCGAAGACGTGGGGGTGCCTGCGCACGAGTTTCTCCGCCGTGGCCTCGGCGATGTCGCTCAGTGAGAAGCGCCCCTGGTCCTGGCCGATTCGGGCGATGAGGAGGATGTTCATCAGTAGGTCCCCGGCCTCCTTGAGCGCCTCCCTCTCCTTATGAGGATCCTCTTCCAGCTGCCGGAGGGCGTCGACCAGCTCGTGGGCCTCTTCGAGCACATGGCTCGCCATCGAGGGCAGGGTCTGCTTACGATCCCAGGGACAGCCATCTGGGGCTCGCAGACGGTCGATGATCTGTAGTAGTTTCGTGAAGGCGGCCACGCGTGCATCGGTCTGGCTCATCGGTCTCCTCATGTCTTCGAGGGGAAGGACGGACTCTGGCGACCGTAGCGGTCTTGGCCGGCCAGATCTCACAAACAGTCCCAGGATCAACATGTCACGACAGCTCCTCCTCACTCTTGGGCTTGCCTTGCTCAGCCTCTTCGCCTGCGGCGAACAGAGGCCAGGTTCTGTGTCTGCTAGCCAGGGACAGGCGAGGGTGCATGGGGAGGAGTCGCGCGCGCCCAAGGGGGCGATTCCTAGCACCGAGGGCTTTGGCAAGCTTCTGGCCAGGGTCGTTCAGAACGGGAGGGTCGACTACGCGCTGCTGCAGGAGGACTCCAAGGCGCTCGATGAATACCTGCAAGGCGTGCGGGAAGCGAAGCTGGAGCAGGTGAGTCGTAGCGAAAGGCTGGCCTTCTACGTCAACGCCTACAACGCCTGGGTGCTACGGCTCGTCCTCGACATAGTTCTCGACCAGGGAGCCAAAGGCGAGGACCTCGCCACCGTTTCGCAGGTGAAGAGCTTCTTCGATCGGCCGCTTACGCAGGTGGCCGGAAAGCAGCTTTCGCTCAACCAGCTCGAAGCTCATGCCCGCAAGCTCGGTGACCCTCGGGTCCACTTTGCAGTGAACTGCGCTTCCGTCTCCTGCCCCGAGCTGCAGCCGAAACCCTGGTCGGCCGAGACCCTGGATGCGGATTTGGAGCGAGCGACCAAGGCCTTTTTTGCTTCGAAGCATGGGGCTCAGCTCGAGGGCGGCGAGGTTCATGTGACGCAGCTGCTCAACTGGTATGCCAGCGATTTTGGTGGCAAGGACGGGGCGCGGAACTTCCTGTTGCGCTACGCCCCCAAGGAGCTGCGCGACCGCCTGCAGGCCGACTTGAAGTTCTTGGAATACGACTGGTCGCTGAACCGGAGGCGAGGTCGCTGAAGCGGTCTGGCTGGGCAGAGGCCGGAGCGATCAGGACAGGGTGAGCCAGGCCATCTTCAGTGGGGCTTGCCCATCGGGAGAGGGCAGATCTGCGTCGGGAAAGATGCGCTCGACCGAAGCCAGGGGGCGGCCGGCCTTGCTGGCGCAGCGGGTGACGACATCCATCCACTGATTCCAGCCCACCGAGGCGACATGGTTGCTGATGAGGAGCTGCCCTCCTGGGGCGGTGGCCAGTAAGGCCGGCTTGAGCAGGGAGGGGTAGTCGCGAATCACGTCGACTGCGCCGAAGGGCGAGCGTGCCCAGCGGGGAGGATCGAGGACGACGAGATCGAAGCTGCGGGCAGCGAAGCGTTCGAAGGGCGGCGTCTTGCCGCGTCTGCCGCCGGGGGGCAGGCCAGCCAGCTGGCGCATGGTGGGGAGGCAGTCCTCGTGGATGAAGCGCTGCACCTCTGGCACCTGCGGGTTCAGCTTGGCGTTCTCGCGGCCGACCTTGAGAGCGCTGCTGGCGAAGTCGACGTTCCACACTTCGCTGGCGCCCCCCGCTGCGGCGGCGAGGCCGACGCCACAGGTGTAGGCGAAGAGGTTGAGGACGGAGGCGCCTTTGGCGTGTTGGCGCAGCTGCCGGCGGCCGGCACGCAGGTCCAGGAAGAGCAGGGGATCGAGGCCGTGGTGGCGGGGGCGGACGTCGAAGCGCAGGCCCTGCTCCTGTCCGGTGATGAGATCTGGTAGCTCGAGTTCATGCCAGATGCCGTAGTCGGGGCTGCGGCCCTGGCCTCGCACGGCGGCGCGGTGGTTCCAGACCGCTAGCAGATCGCCTCCGGCGATTTCGGCCAGGGTCTCAAGCTCGCCAGGGGCTAGCGGCTCGCGCCAGGTCTGGACCAAGAGCAGTGGCCCGTAGCGATCCACGGTACTTCCGGGAACGCCTTCGGTGGCGCCATGGAGCAAGCGGTAGCAGTCGGTTCCCTCGGCCTGCAGTTTCTCGATGAGCTGCCGGCGTCGCTCAAGGGCCGCCCGGAGTGCGCCTGTGCGCTTCATGTTCTGGCTAAGGGGGGGGTGGAATGCTTGGTGGGCTCAGGGCCATGCGCCGGGCGCATCTGTCCCCCCTTGCCTGTTCGGAGGCTTCCCCGCCCCTTTTTCGCAGCGCTTCTCTTCATGGGCGCCAGGGTAGAAGTCGGTCGCAGCTTTGGCGACAGGGCGACGAGGACTGTGCGCCAAGGCGCAGCTCGATTCGCCGCTCTGCGATCGAAGCTTCGCTAAAGCAGTGCTTGGACCCGGGGACGGCGGCGACGGCTCTGCTGAAGCTGGGGCTGGGCCTTGCTAGCCTGGCTCCGATGAAGATCACCAGTTGGAACGTCAATGGCCTGCGCGCGGTCGCGAAGAAGGGCTTTCACGCCTGGCTTGAGGAGCACGACCCGGATGTCCTCCTCCTGCAAGAAACCAAGGCGCAGGAAGATGTGCTACCAGCCGAACTCCGGGAAGTTCCGGGCTATGTCACCCGCTTCCACAGCGCCGAAAAGAAGGGCTATAGCGGCGTCGCGGTCCTCAGCCGATACGACGTGGACGAGTGGTTGGTCGGGCTGGGTGACCAGCACTTCGATTGCGAAGGTCGCGTGCTCGGCGCGCGTTTTGGCAACACGGTGGTGCTTTCCGCCTACTTCCCCAACAGCCAGAGCCAGGGTAAGCGCATTGATTACAAAATCGCCTTTTGCGACACGATGCTGGCCTTTTTGGACAAGCAGCTGCAGAGCGGCCGCCACATTGTCTTAGGCGGTGATTACAACATCGCCCACCAGCCGATCGACCTGGCCCGCCCCAAGGAGAACGAGGGCAGCCCCGGTTATCTTCCCGAAGAGCGGGAGTGGATGGGCAAGTTCTTGGCGGCTGGTTACGCAGATGTCTGGCGCGAACGCAACCCCGATAAGCGTGATGCCTATTCCTGGTGGAGTTATCGCACTCGTGCCCGTGAACGGAATATCGGCTGGCGTATCGATTATCTCTGTGTCGACGAGGGATACCGCGACCAAGTGCGCGACGCAGCCATCTTGATGGACGTCGAGGGCAGTGACCATTGCCCGGTCACGATCGACATAAAGAACCCTGTCTAGGAGCCTTTGCCGCAGTTCTCCAGATTGGCTCCCATCGTTTTCCGGAGCGGGTTTCTGGGGGCGCCAGCTCGGATTGATTCCGAGCCGAGGCCACGGTCGTCGCCGCGGAGCTGCGGGCGCGGGTTGCTGGGAACCCGCTCAGAGCTTGAGCACGATGCGCTTGCGCCAGAGCAGGCTGAGCACCCCGAACCAGGTCAGGACCCAGCTCAGGGCCCAGGCGAGCGAGGCCAGCTTGGGGTCGGCGATCCAGGACTCGAAGCTGTTGCTGTAGAGCCAGCGGAGCAGGTGGCTTTCCTTGCCGCCGACTTGCATTGGAATCGCGGCGAGGCTGCGGACGAGCAAGGCACTGCCGACGAATACCAAGATGGCGTTGACCCCGTAGATCGCGAAGGGCGTGGCCAGGCGGCGTCGGCCGCGCACGTCAAAGGCATGGTGGCAGAGGCCGAGGGCGAGGAAGGCGAGGCCAGCGGTGACCAGGACGTAGGAACTGGTCCAGATCGGCTTGTTGAGGGGGAAGAACCAGCTCCAGACCATGCCCAGGGCGAAGAGGCTTGCCCCGCGCAGCAGCAAGAGGCGGGTCTTGTCGTTTGGGCTGTGCTCGCTGCGCAGGATGAGGCCAGCGAGGATGCCGCAGAGGGTCGTGGCCAGGGCCGGAATGGTCGAGAGGATCCCCTCCGGGTCGCGAGCTGCCTTCCACATGTGCCCGGACAAGACTTGCTGGTCTATCCATGCTGCCAGGTTGCGGGTCGGCTCGTCGATGGAAGCGTCGGGCATGCCGGGCACGGGCACCAGGGTCATCGCTGCCCAGTAGCCGAGGGCTAGCACTGCGATGAGCCAGGGGAGGATCCGCTTCGGCAAGAACCAGAAGCAGAAGCTGGCCAGCAGGTAGCAAAGGCCGATGCGCTGCAGGACGCCGGGGATACGCAGGGTGCTGAAGTCCCAGCGCATGTAGAAGCCTAGGAAGAGCCCGATGACGATCAGGAGGCTGGCTCGGACGACGACCTTGCCCAGGATCTTGCCTGCGGGCACGCCGGCTTCTTTGCGGCGACCGAGGGCGAAGACGATGGCGACGCCGACGATGAACAGGAAGAAGGGGAAGACGAGGTCGGTGAAGGTGCAGCCGTGCCAGTGGGCGTGGCGCAGTGGCGGGTAGATGTGGCTCCAAGACCCTGGGTTGTTGACCAGGATCATGGTGGCGATCGTCATGCCGCGGAGAGCGTCGAGTGAGAGCAGGCGCGGGGGCTTGGTTTCGGGGGAAGGCGAGGACTCGGGCAGTTCGGACGACATGTCGAGAGGGCTCCGTCTGCGAAAGAGGATGCTCGAAAAAGCTGTTACGCCGATGGGGGTTCGGCAGTGAGGCGGCGAGAATCTTCGCGTTTCGATGCCGACGATGAGCGGGCCTACTTGGCCAGAAGTTCGCGAAGAGTGGGGCCGTGGAATTCGCCTTTGTCGAGCAGCCCTTGGAGGAAGCTCCGCGCGCGCTGACGTGCTCCGCGCGCGCACCTATCGACGGCGTGTGCGGCCCAAGCCCGAAGTTCGACGCTTTGTGCCGTATCGATCAAGAGCTGACGGGCGATGGCTATGCCCAAGGGATGACCGAAGCGGGCCAGGCCCTTGAGGGCGGCGACGCGTATCTGCAGGGGCGACTTGTTCTGCGGCCGCAGCAGCAGCTCGTAGATCTCGATGGCCCGGTGGTCGTGGATGGCGCCGATGGTCTCGATCGCGTAGACGCGGGTGATGTGGTCTTCGAGTAGGGCATTGACGGCATCGCCGCAGGACTTGGCGACCAGGCCGAGCTCGCGTGCGATCTCAAGGGAGTGCACGCGCACGAAGTTGTTCTTTGCCAGCAGAGCCTCTTTGACCAAGGGCACGGCTATCGCGCCCAGTCTGCGGCCGACGAAGCGGGCGTCGTCGACAGGGCGCAAGGGATCCCCGCCCAGGTGCTTGAGCAAAAGCCACCATTCCCGCTGGGTCAGCGGCTCGAAGGAGCCGGCTGGCGCCGGACGCGCGCTGCTATCTGGAGGGCTGCCGAGCGGAGGCCGCTTCGCCGCCAGTAAGGCGCCGCTGCTTTGGAACTGGCGAAGGATGGCCTGGGCCTTGTGCTTCAGCCCCTCCCAGCCATCGCTGGCCTGGTAGGGCTGGTCGCCGAAGCGATGCACGATGCGCACCAGCACGTCACCGGCCATGGCGCGCTGCTTCTCGATGCCCAGCCTCTGGATCAAGTGGGGGATGGCGGCGGGGCTACCGAGCTCCGCCAGGGCCTCACAGAGATAGGGAAAAGCCGCTAGCTCTTCTTCGTACTTGAGGCGACGCAGGAGGCGGGGCACTGGGTGCGGAGAGCCGCTGCTTGCTAGCAGCCGGTAGCTAGCGATGCGCAGCCATGTGCGTGGATCGTCGAGCCAGCGCAGGCAGGCGGAGAGCAGAGGGGCCGGGGGACTGGCGTGGAAGAGTTCGAGGGCCCGGCCCGCGGCCTCTGGCGTCGTTCCTTCGCTTTCGATCCACAGGGTGACGGCGATGGCGGCTTCGTCACCGATGGCCTTCAGTTCTTCGGTGGCGTGAGTGGCAAAGCGCTGCCTGATGCGGCTGGTGCTGGTGGCCATGTCCAGCATGCCGAAGAGCTCCTGGCGCCGCTTGTCACTCAGCGTCGGCAGCTGGTAGTCGTAGCTGCCGGGCTTTGTTGCAGCAAAGCGCTGCTCCCATTCGGCCAGGACATCGCGCAGCTCGAAGCTTGGTTGCTTCGGCTGGGAGCCCTGCTGCGAACTGGGCTGCTGTGCTTTCTGTCCCTTCGTCTCGGCTTGCGGAGAGCAGGCCCATGGGGTGAGGGCGAGGAGGAGTGCAAGGCTCTGCTTGATCGGTCGTTGGATCCTCACTCTATGGACCTCATCACTCAGTGATCACTCGATGGAGATGCGGTGCTCGTGCAGTTGCTTGGCTTCGTGGTCCGGCATGAAGGGCTGGAGCTTGTACACGAGGCGAAGCTGTAAGATCTTGCCCTTCGCGCTCTGCCCCTCTAGTGAAATCTCGCCCCGCCAGGTTTTGTGGGCCGGTAGCTGTGTGTTCGGCGTTGGGTCACCGATGTAGGGCTGGCGGAAGCGATAGAGGCGGGTAAAGCCTGGGGCGTCCTGCTCCAGCTGGCTTTGCGCCACGAAGCGATAGAGCACGTCGACAGCGCGGTGCCGCTCTTCGGTCGGGAAGTTATGCCCGGCGCCCTTGTTTTCGACCTCGACGATGACCTTCTTGCCTTGCTTGCGGGCGCGGAACTCCGCCGCCGTACGCAGGGTGTCGATGTCGTGGGCTCCGGGGAAAATATGCTGGCGACCCGCGACACCATGGCCGCGCTGAATCACGGGCATATGGCAGCTGCTGCAGTCGATATTCAGGCTGGGATAGGTACTCGCCGCCCACTGATCGGTGGTCTTGTGCTGGTTGTGGCAGGTCTTGCAGCTGTCCGTCGTCAGCCATTTCTCGTTGCGGATCGGCGAACAGCCGACATCGGGGCGGCTGCGGCGGCCGACGATGCGCTGCTTCGCATCCATGTGGCAGGTGATGCAGCCCACCCCCTCATTGGGGCGGTCGTAACGAGGTAGCGGGCGCTTGGCCAGGCCGGTTTCGAGGATGGGGCGGGGGAGGTGGCAGGCTTGGCATTCCTTGTTGCGGAAGTCGTTGCTGAGCTTGCGCACCTCGGGGTTGGTGTAGGCGATCTGGTGATGTGAGCCCATCCACTCGTCGTAGATCTCCTGGTGGCATTGTTTGCAGTCGAGCGAGCTGGAGAAGACGGGGATCTTCACCGCTCCAGGCATGGGGGCGCCGTTGTTTTTGGCGCTGGGGTCAGCCTCCGAATGCGGTCCTGCCTCGGGCTCTGCGGAGAGAATCCACACGCCGAGGGCGAGGCCGGCTAGGAGCAGGATGACGGCGATCCGAGCGAAGAGTTTCATGAGCCCTGCCCTTGGGCTGTGATCGCATCGTCGAGCTGGACGAGGTTGGCGCCGGGGCGCAGCTCTAGCTGGACCGTGCTACCGAGTGTCTCGTGCTTGGCGGGTAGGGCGACGTGCAGCTTGTGCCCATCGACTTCGACTTCGCCGATCCATCCGGCGGGGGCGCGATACTGGTCGAGGATCCTCCCGCTGGCGATGCCTTGCTGCGAACTGGCGTCGCTGAGGCTCAGATCCTGGGGCACGAGGGCCAGGGCTAGCTTTGCATGCTCTTGCAGAGCCGGGGGGATGGGGAGGATTCCCCAGGGCGTCTCGGCCTTCGCTCCCTGGCAGCGCACCGGGAGCAGGTGGGCGTTGCGAAGGAAGCTGGCGGTGAAGGCCTTGTGCGGTTGGCCCCAGAGTTCGTCGACGCTGCCGGCTTCTACGACCTGGCCTTCGTGCATCAGCACCAGATGCTCGCCGAGCGCGAGAGCTTCCTCTCGGTCATGGGTGACGGTGATCGTGGTGAGGCCTAGCTCGTCGCTGAGTTCGCGGATCGTGTGCTGCAGGCCTTCGCGAAGGTGGGGGTCGACCGAGCGCAGCGGCTCGTCGAGCAGGAGCAGCTGCGGCTCTTGGGCCAGGGCGCGGGCCAGCGCCAGGCGGCCGCCTTCGCCGCCGCTCAGTTCGCCGGGCAGGCGCTTGGCCTTGTCGGCGAGACCGACGCGGGCGAGCCATTCCCCGGCCTGCTTGGCGCTGCAGCGGCCGGCGAAGCGGATTTGTTTGTCGGCGCGCATATGCGGCCAGAGCGCCATGTTCTGGAAGACGAAGCCGACACGCCGCTTTTGCGGATCAAGGTGGGAGGCGCCGTCGTCAAACACCTGTTCACCCAGCTGGACCCGGCCCTGCTGCGGGGTTTCGAGTCCGGCAATGATGCGCAGCAGGGTGGTCTTGCCGCAGCCCGAGGGGCCGAGGAGGACGCTGCGCTTGCCGAGAGGAAGCTCCAGATCGAGTGGGCCCAGTTGGAAAGACACCTGGCCCTTGCGTGCGAAGCTGAGTTCTTGGATCGAGAGGCTCATGTCACTCGACGGCTCTGCCGGCTTTGCCGGTCAGGAGGATACGGAGGAGCAGCGGCAAGGCCGAGAGGACGAGCAGCGCCAGCGCAATGGCGCCGCCGAAGTCCTCTTCGTTGAAGTGGACGATGTTGGACAGGCGCCGCGCCAGCATGTCGTTGCCGGGGAGCAGCACCGCCGCGAGGTCCAGTTCGCGCAGGCTCAGGATGTAGGCAAGGATTCCGGCGCTGACCATGGAGGGGAGCAGTGTCGGCAGGGTGCAGCGGACAAAGCGCGGTATGGCCCCCTGGCCGGTCAGGAGCGCCGCCTCGCCAAACTCCACCGGCACGCGCCGCACCGCGTTGGCGAGGGCGAGCACCGCGATGGGCAGGAAGCGCGTGGCGTAGGCCATGACCAGCAAGAGGCGTGAGTCGTAGATGTCCACGGGCTGGCCCGGGTGGTTCCAGACGCGGATGAAGCCGATGCCGAGCAAGATCGAGGGGACCGCCAGCGGCGCCAGGCTCAAAGCTTCGATCCAAGGGCGGCGGCTGCGCGCCGAGTTCCAGGCCAGCGGTAGGCCGATGGCGATGACCGCGAGCGCGACCAAGATCGAGACCAGGATGGTGGTTTGGAGGTCGTCGCTGGCGCGGACGAAGAGCTTGTGGAAGGACTCGCCGATCACCGAGAACGCCGGGTGCTCGTGGGTCATGCTGCCCTTGGTCCAGCGCAGCATGCGCCAGATCGGTAGGAACAGGCCCAGGCAGGGGAGGGCGAGGGCGAAGAGCAGGGCCGGCCACTTCCAAGGGCCGAGGCGACGGCGTGGGACCTCACGGAAGTCGCTCGTGAGGGTGACGAGGGTGCCCTTCTTGCGCGCTCGCAGGCAGAGCCAGAGGCCGAGGACGGTGATCGCTAGCAGGGGGATGCTGGTGGCGACGGCATCGGCTGCCGATCGGCTGGCCGCCTGCTCCGGGCTCATGGTGCCGCCGATGGCCAGCCCGCTCGGGCCGACTCCGCGCGTGCCCCACTTGAGGAAGATCGCCTCGGAGTAGCTGTACCAGGTCTTCATTTTGACCGAGAAGAACTCGGGCACGCCGTGGTTGGCGATGGTGAAGACGAAGACCAGCAGGGCGCCGGCCAAGAGGTCGGGGACGATCTGGCGGAGCAGGAAGAGTTCGGCGCGCAGGCGGCCGCGCGCCAGCAGCACCGCCTCGTAGAGGCGGCCGTCGACCGAACGCAGGCCGCGAGCGGCGAGGGCGACGACGAAGGGGGCGTGCGAGGCTGCGAGCACCAGGGCCACCGCGGGCAGCCCTTTGACCTTGAGCAGGTCGTCGAAGGCGATGGCGACGATGATGGGCGGGAAGAGCAGCGGCAGCATTGCCGACATACCCAGCCAGGAGGCCAGTGGCAGGTCCGAGCGGAAGCAGAGGATCGCGGTGCCGCCCCCGAGGAGGACGGCCATGGCGACGGAGAGTATGCCGAGCAGCGCTGTGTTGCCGAGCTGGGAGCGGGCGGTCGCCGTTGCGAGGATCCTCCCGTAGGCCGAGAGGTCGATGCCGTAGGGCAGGCCGATCGACTCCGCAAGGACCCAGGCGATCGGTAGCCCGGCGAGTAGCAGGAGCAGCGCCAGCGAGGCGATCAGCGGGAGCTTGCGGCGGAAGCTGTGCATCGAAGCCAGGGGGGGGGAGGGAAAGCGGCGCGGCGGCGTTGGCCGTTCAGGCGATGCTAGGTGGCAGCATGGAGGGGCTAAGGCTCTGGACCGGAGCTGAGAGCATGCTCACTTACCGAAGAACTCCTGGAGCTGGCCCGCGTACTTCTCGACGGCGCTGGCGGTCTTCTCCGGGTCCCAGCTCATCACCTTGAAGTCCTCGGTGGAGCGCACGTAATCAGGCCGTTGGACGCTCTTGCGCACGGGAATTTGGGCGGCGCGTCCCTTTGCCAGCATGCTCTCGACTTCTTCGCTGAGGAGGAAGTCGAGGAACTTCTTCGCGGCATCCAGGTTGGGCCCGCCCTTGATGAGCGCCACGGTGTTGGGGATGACCATGGTGCCGATGCCGTCTTGGTCGGGGTAGATCGCCACGACCTTGGGGTTGTTACGGATCTGCTGCTTGCGGAAGTCGTCGGTATCGGTCAGGCCGAAGAGCGGCGCGTCGGGGTCATCGGAGGCGACCATCTTGCTGACCTGGGCGTTGCCGCCGGTGAGGACGACTTGGTTCTCTTTGAGGCCCTTCAAAAACTTCCAGGTCTCTTCTTCGCCAAGGCTGGTGAAGAGCGCCGCAGCGTGGGTCAGCGTCGTGCCAGTGAGCGGGCGCGCCATCGCACACTTGCCCTTCCACTTGGGGTTGATGAGGTCGTAGATCGACTTGGGGCGGTCTTCGGGGTTCGGCAGCTTCTCGGCGTTGACGATCAGGATGCGGGCGCGGGCGCCAAAGCCGGTCCAGGTCTTGGTCTTGAACTGCGCCGGGATCTTTGCCGCTGCGGGGCTTTGGTAGGGCTCGAGTAGGCCCATTTTGCCCAGCCGGATGGTGTGGATGATCTCGTTGTTCCAGAACAAGCTCGCCCGCGGCCGGGCACGTTCTTCGGTGATCGAGGTGAAGAGGCCGACGGTCTTATTGGCTTCGGTGTCGTAGCGGGGGCTGACTTTGATCCCTGTTTCCTCGACGAAACGCTGCACGATGACCGAGGAGTCGCCTTCGTCGGTGGCGATGTAGAGGCACGGCCGCTGATTCTGCTTGCCGCCTTGGTTGCAGCTCGCCAAGGGGAGGCAGGAAAGGATCAAGGCCAGGGCGGCGCCTCCGCGAAGAAACTGCCGGCAAAGCCCGGTGTCATGGGGCTTCTCAAGCTCGGGCACGCTCGGCGTGCGGGGCGAAGGCATGGGGGAAATCCTCGGCATGTCTGCTTTTCCTGCTACTTGACGGGGGGCATGATCGGAGAAGTCGGCGCCAGTCTACAACTATCGTTCCAAGGGATAGGACGGCCCCGCGGTGAATCTCTCAGATCCTTTGTCGCCGTGTGGGGGGCCGAGGATGGGGCCGCAGTCGCGTCGAGCTATGGCGCCGGTCTGTTCGCGCAAGCGAAGCGTCGCGAGTGACGAGCGAGGAGTTCTGAGCCGTTTTGGCGGCTGCGCCCAGAGCCTATAGCGATGAGCTGTTCCCGAAGAGAAGGCGTGAGATGAGCAAGGGCCCAGAGATCCTCGACTTTCGATCCGACACCGTGACGCGTCCTGGTGCCGAGATGCGCCGGGCGATGGCGGAGGCGGTAGTCGGTGACGATGTGCTGGGCGACGACCCAACGGTGCAGGATCTCGAACGCCGCGCCGCGCGGCGCGTCGGCAAGGAGGCGGCGCTCTTTGTTCCCTCGGGGACCATGGGCAACCTTCTCGCCGTGCTTGTGCACTGTCGCCCTGGTGACGAAGCGATTATGGAGGAGCGCACTCATAGCTTCCGCTATGAGGGGGGCTGCGCCGCGCGCTTTGCTGGGGTGCAGGTGCACAGCTTCCCTCGTAGCTCTGGCATCCCGAGCCTCGATGACGTGCGCAGCCGCCTGCGGAATGCCGAGGACATCCACCAGCCGCGCAGCACCCTGCTCGTCGTCGAGAACACCCACAACCTGGCCGGCGGCCGCGTGGTGCCCAAGGCCCGGATGGACGAGCTCGCCGCTCTCGCGCACGAGCAGGGCATGAAGCTTCACGTCGACGGTGCCCGCATCTTCAACGCCGCGACCGCCCTGCGCCTTCCGGTCAGCGAGCTGGTCGCCGAGGCCGACTCCTTGCAGTTCTGCCTGTCGAAGGGCCTAGGCGCGCCGATCGGCTCCATCCTCGCCGGTTCGGAGGCCTTCGTCGCCGAGGCGCGGCGGGCGCGCAAGGCGCTGGGCGGGGGCATGCGGCAGGTCGGCGTGATCGCCGCGGCGGGCATCCTTGCCCTGGAGGAGGGCAGCGCCCGCTTGCATGAGGACCACGCGCGGGCCAAGCGGCTGGCGCGGGAGATCGCCGAGATGCCCGGGCTCCGCGTCGACATCGAGGCGACCGAGACCAATATGGTCCTGGTGAGCGTAGAGGATCCACTCTGCGACAGTCATGTCGTGCAGGCGTGCGCCGAGCGCGGCATGCTCTTCTTCGCGATCCAGCCGCAGCGGCTGCGGCTGGTCCTGCATCGGGACCTCGGCGACCGGCACGTGGCGGCGGCGCTTGAGATCCTGCACGAAGTCAGCGAAGGGCTCTCCAGCGGCACGCTAGAGCCCGGGGACCGAACGAACTCCGACGCCAAGCCCTGGGAGGGTCTGGAGCGTCACCGGTGATATTTACAGAGAGAGGGAAACAATGAGCATCTACAAGGCGTACGACGTCCGCGGAACCTACCCCGATCAGATCGACGAGAAGACCGCCCGCCGCATTGGCATGGCCCTGGCGCAGTATCTCGGGGCCAAGCGCCTGGTCGTCGCCCGGGATATGCGCACGATGGCGCCTTCGGTCACCGATGCGGTGGTCGATGGCATCACCCACACCGGCTGCGATGTCGTCGATGCCGGGCTCTGCTCGACGCCGGCGTTCTACGCTGCCGTCGGCAATGTGACCTGCGATGGTGGCGTGGTGGTGACCGCCTCGCACAACCCCAAGCAGTACATCGGCCTCAAGATGGTCAAGGCCGGGCCGGTGCCGCTGTCGGGCGATGAGGGCATCCCGGAGATCCAGGCGCTCGCCGAAGGCCCCGAGCCCGCAGCCGCGGCGGAGAAGGGGCGGCGCGAGCCCTACGAGGTCAAGGAGGTCTACCTCAACGAACTGGTCGAGCTAGTCGGTGGTCCGGAGGCCATTCCGGCGCAGAAGATCGTCGTCGACTATGCGAACGGCATGGGCATCGTCGAAGGGCCGGAGTGCTTTGCGCGCTTCCCCAACGTCGAGGTGGTGCCGCTCTATGACGAACTCGACGGCACCTTCCCCAACCATGAGGCGAATCCTCTCAAGGAAGAAAACCTCGACGACCTGCGCGCGAAGATGAAGGAATGCGGAGCCAAGATCGGCCTAGCCTTCGACGGCGATGCCGATCGCTGCGCCTTCGTCGACGAGGCTGGGCGTTCGGTGGGCGCCGATTTGATTACGGCGATCCTGGCTCGGCAGTTCCTGGTCAAGCACCCGGGCAAGGGCATCATCTACGACCTGCGTAGTTCGCGGATCGTTCCCGAGACCGTCGAAAAGCTCGGTGGGCGTCCCGTGCGCGAGCGTGTTGGCCACTCCTTCATGAAGAAGACCATGAAGGAGAAGGACTGCATCGGCGGCGGCGAGCTGAGCGGGCACTTCTACTTCAGCGAGTTCCATGGCAGCGACTGTGGCCTGCTCGCGGGTTTGCTGGTCTTGGCAGAACTCGGCAAGGAAGGCAAGACGCTGAAGCAGGCGGCCGATGAGTTGCGCGTCTACTTCCAGTCGGGAGAGGTCAACTTCAAGGTCGAGGACAAGGCCGGCAAGATGCAGGAGATCTGGGATCACTTCGCCGATGGCGAGAAAGATCGCCTCGACGGCATCTTCATCAGCTACCCCGATTGGTGGGTCAATGTTCGCCCCTCCAATACCGAGCCCTACCTGCGCATGGTGCTTGAGGCCAATACCCCGGAGCTGCTGGCCGAGAAGAAGGACGAGCTGATGGCGATGCTCGGGAGCCCGGTTTGATCCATGGAAAAAAGCAACTGTGCAGACTGGGGCGAACTGCCCAAGGAGAGGATCCGCCGGGACCGTGCGGCGTTGCACCTCATTGGCGTGCCGATGGACCTCGGCGCGGATCGTCGCGGTGTCGATATGGGGCCCTCCGCAGTGCGCGGCGCGCACTTCGTGGAGCATGCTCATGAGCTTGGCTACGACCGGGTCGTCGACAAAGGTGATGTCTTTGTGCCGGCTCCCGAGAGTCGGACCCAGGGGGAGTCGAATGCCAAGTACCTCACCGAGATCGCGACGGCCTGTGATGAGCTGCGCCAGCGGGCTCTGGGCGCCCTGGAGGCCGGCGAGACTCCGGTGATTGTCGGCGGCGATCATGCGATCGCGGCCGGCACCGTGGCCGGGGTTTCGGAGTTCTTCCACAAGAAGCAGCAGAAGCTCGGCCTGATTTGGATCGACGCCCATGCGGACATGAACACGCCGGATACCTCACCTACGGGCAATATCCACGGCATGCCGCTCGCGGTGGCACTTGGTCTGGGCCCGGACGAGCTGGTCCAGCTCGGCGGCTTCTGCCCCAAGGTCCAGCGCGAGAACGTGGTGCTGCTCGGTATCCGCAATCTCGACGAAGTCGAGAAGGAGATCGTGCGGCGCAGCGGTGTGCATGCCTACACCATGCGCGACATCGACGAGCGCGGCATGCACGCGATTATGCAGGAGGCCTTGGGCTTCTTGAACGACGGCACCGTCGGCTATCACGTCAGCTTTGACCTCGACAGCATGGACCCGCGCTACGCCCCCGGCGTCGGCACCCCGGTGCCTGGCGGCCTGACCTATCGCGAAGCCCACCTCCTGATGGAGATGGCTGCTGACGATGGCCACGCGGTCTCCTTCGAGATGACGGAGATCAACCCGATCCTGGATCACAAGAACCAGACCGGCGAACTCGCGGTGGACCTGCTGCTCTCGGGGCTCGGCAAGAGGATCCTCTAGGTCTTGCCGAGGCGCCGCGAGTAGCTGTCCATCGCCCGCTGCTCCACGTCGAGCAGGCGGTTCACCTCATCAAAGACGAGGCGGACATCTTGGGAGGTCCCGGCTAGCGAGCAGCGACGCTGGGTATCTCCCGAGCGGCGCATCTCCATGACCGAGTGCAGCTCCTCGAGGGGGAGGGTGACCTGCCGGCTGATGCTGCGCACGATCATCATCGCCAGGGCAAAGAGCAGGGCGGCCATGAAGACCATGCCCCAGGCGCCGCCGACGCCTAGGCGCCGCGCCTGGGCGTCGGCGTTGCGCATAGCGTTGCGGTTGAGCCGGCTCAATGAGGAGATCGCGGCGAGCAATTGTGACTTGGCGTCTCGATCGCCATCGAAGGCGGCGCGCATGTGCTCAGAGATGGCGGCTAATGCCTCCGGTTCGCCGGGCTCGGTGATGTTCTCTCTGGCGCTGCGCAGCGCCCCCATGAAGCTTTGTTCTGCGCTGTGCTGTTCTGTGCCGTTCTCTGCCTCGATGAGATTGCGTAGCATCAACTCGCAGTCCTCTTGGGTGCGTAAGTTGCGGGCGATGATTTGCTCAATGGCTGGAGCCATACGCACGAAGACGCCGATGGCGCCGAAGGCCATGAGAGCATGCAGCGCCACAAAGATGATCATCAAGACGCGCACGGTGCGGATGCTGCCCATCTCAGCTCTCCTGCAGCAGTTTGGCGATCGCGGCTTCCTTGGAGACCACCACTAGCTGATCGCCTTCCTGGAGCTTGGCCTTTGGGTCGGGCAAATCCATGGTGTGGGCTTTGTTCACGTGGCGAACTGCTACGACCATGACGCCGAAGCGCTTGGGCAGCTCCAGCTCGACCAGGGTCTTATCCACAAAACTCTCGGGGATCGCGAACTCGGCTGCGTGGATTTCTCCTCCGAGCGGCATGTCGGAGATGATGTTGCGCAGGGCAATGCGATTGGCCAATCGGTTGCCGAACTCCTCCTCGGGGCTGTAGACCTCGTGCGCTCCCACTAGGGTGAGGATCCTCTTGAGGACCACGCTGGCCGCGCGGGCGATGACCTTGGGAGCACCGAGCTGGCGCAGGAGCGCTGTGCAGATGATCGCCGCTTCCTTCGAGTCCTCGCCGATGGCGCAGATACTCACGTCGCGCTTGTCGGGCTGGAGGCGGGCCAAGGCTTCTTCGTCGGTGGCGTCGAGCGTCGCCGCGTCGGCGACCAGAGGGGCAATGTCCTCGACCAGCTCGTTGCGGTGGTCGACGGCGAGGACTTCGACGCCCTTGCTGCTGAGTGAGGTCGCTAAGGCGCGGCCGAACTGACCGAGTCCGATGATCAAGACTTGCTGCATGGCGATACCTAGATGGCTTCGGGGGCTCTCAGGTCAGGGGAACGTGGGCTTCGGGGCGGCGGATGCGGCTCCTGGGGCCACTCGTGCCCAAGAGGGCGAGGAAGGTCATGGGGCCGACGCGGCCGGCAAACATGGCGATCAGGACGATGATCTTGCCGAGCTCGTCAAGGGAAGAGGTGATGCCGGTAGAGAGCCCGACCGTACCCAGGGCTGAGGTCGTTTCGAAGACCAGGTCGCGGGCGTCGAGGGACTGAGTCAGTAGGAGGCAGAGCAGGACGCTGACCCAGACGAGGATGCTGGAGCCGAGCACGGCAATGGCCTTGTGCACGGTGCTGCGAGGGATGGTTCGTTTGCCGATCGTGACTTCCTCGTGGCCACGGATGCTGGCCCACATCGTGATGAAGAGGATGGCGACGGTCGTCGTCTTGACCCCTCCGGCGGTGCCGCCTGGACTGCCGCCAACAAACATGTAGCCGAGCATCAGAACCATGGTGCCCGGGGATACCTGGGCGATGTCGACGCTGTTGAAGCCGGCCGTTCGCAGGGTCGCCGATTGGAACCAGGCATTGTGTAGGCGGTCGAGAATGGGCAGTTCGTTCAGTGACTGCCCCCACTCGAGGGAGAGGAAGCCGAGGGTGCCAAAGACCAGGAGGAAGAGGGTGCTCCACATGGTGATTTGCACCGCGAGCGGCACTTGTTGGTGGCGGAGCAGGCGCGGCAGCGCCAGGCAGGTCGCGGGCGCCATGCCGCCAGCAATGATCAAGCAGCTGACGGTGTAGAGGACGAAGGGCTGCTCGGCATAGGGGATCAGGCTCTCGGTCTGCAGGGCGAAGCCGGCATTGCAGAAGGCTGAGACGGAGGTGAAGACGGCCCGCCACAGCGCGGTGGATGCGGCTTCGCCGTTCATCAGGAAGGCTAGGAAGAGCAGGGCGGCGCCGATGGCCTCGGCGACGGCGGTGAAGCCGACGATGGTTAGCAGTGAGCTGCGGAGCTCCGCGGAGGAGCTACCCGAGATCTCGGTCATCAAGCGCTCTTGCCGCAGACTCATACGGCGGCCAAGGGCATAGAGCGCAAAGGTGGAGATCGTCATGATCCCGAGGCCGCCGAGTTGGATCAGCAGCAAGACCACGCTTTGGCCGAAGCCGGTGAGCTGGCTTGCGGTGTCGACCACGATCAAGCCGGTGACGCAAGAGGCGCTGACTGCGGTGAAGGCGGCGTCGATCGGCTCGGCCAGGCTCTCGCCGACGCTCGCGGCAGGGAGCAGGAGCAGGGCAGTGCCGACGGCGCAGAGGCCGAAGAAGGTGCTGATCAGCACGCGGGCCGGATGGTCGACCAGTGGCTCCCACCAGGGGCGCTGGGGGCCATGGTCTTTGGCGGCACGGGGTAGGAGGGCCAGGCCAAGCAGCATGGAGAGGGCCAGCAGGGGAGCAAGCTCCTGCAGGTAGAGCCCCACTGCGCTCAGCGCCCCGATCAGGACTACGGCCCCGAGCGAGAATAGGCGGCTGCGGGAGGATTCGCTGCGTCCTTCGCTGATGCTCCAGATGAGGATGTGGATGCAGGTGATGGCTGCGCTCAGACCCAGAACCCAGTGTTGGGGAGCATGCTCCGGCAGTCGCAGCAGCTCGAAGGCCGCCCCGAGCAGCAGGGCTCCGAGCATGGTTGAGCGTATGCGCTGCAGGGAGCGGCCCTGGGGTGGCTTGGGGGTGAAGAGGAAGCCGCGTCCCCCGCCCAGTAGGGCAAAGATCGCGTAGATCGTTGGCAGGAGCATGGCCAGGGTCAGCGCTGGGCGCTGGGATAGCTCGTCCCCCATCACGGCGATGCAGGTGAGGAGGGCGGCCAGGATGGAGATGCGGCCCAGGCGCGGGAAGCGGATGAGCCCCAGGGCGCCGGCGAGGGTGGCGAGGGCCGCAGCCGCGGCTCCCAGCAAACGCCAGCTCTCCGGGGCTGCGCCCGTGGGGCTGTCTTCAGCCAGGCCGAGCCACGCGGCGAGCAGGGGGAGGGGGCTCCAGGCGAGGAGTATGCCCTCGGCCCGCCAGGCACTCAGGCCGTTACGGCGCCAGGTCTTGGCCATCTGCTGCTTGCACTGCCGGGGGACTTCAGTTCATGAAGCGGCAGCGTCCCTTGGTGATCTCGGGGTCGAAGGTGAATGCTCCATCCTTGCCATGAGCCGCCGTCTGCAGGGCCTAGGCTCGCGGGTTCTCGATGCTTATAGATCGGCCTTACGGCTGCGCTGCTTGCGCAAGTTCCATCGTGGGATAGGGCTTGGCTCCCGCAAATCCATGATCATTCTGATGCGTTCGACGAGATCGGGGTGTTTCTTGGCGATGTCTTTGCTTTCTCCCCGGTCCTGGCTCAGGTCGTAGAGTTCGATGGGCGCATCCTCCTGCTGGCGAATGCGCTGGCGCAGGGCCTTCCACTGGCCCAGCCGCACGGCCTGGCTGCCGCCGCCCGCGTGGTATTCCCAGTAGAGCCAGGGATGCTGCTGCTGCCGGCCTTGACCGGTCCAGGTCGGCACGAGGCTCAGGCCCGGGAGATCGTCTGGCGTATCCTCGCCCAGGATCTCGGCGAAGCTGGGGAGGAAGTCGGTGAACATCGAGATCACGGAGCTCTGGGTGCCGGCGGCGATCTTGCCTGGCCAGCGCACGATCATCGGCACGCGAATGCCGCCTTCGTAGAGCGAGCACTTGCGGCCGCGAAGCCCGCCGCAGGAGTCGAAGAAGCTGCTGTCAGCGCCGCCGAGATTGAAGGTGGCACCGTTGTCGCTGGTGAAGAACACGATGGTGTTGTCGCTGAGCTTCAGTTCGTCGAGTAGATTGAGGATCCTCCCAATGTCGTGGTCCATGCGGGAGATCATCGCGGCGTAGGCTGCGCGGGGCGAAGGATGCGGCAGGTAGCCGCGCTTGCCGTCGTAGGGTGGATCCTCCCACATGCCGTGGTATTCGGCGACCGCTTGCTCTGGCACCTGAAGTGCAAGGTGGGGGACCGGCGTTGGGTAGTAGAGGAAGAAGGGGCGGTCCTTGTTGGCGCGAATCCACTGCAGCGCTTCGCGGATCATCAAGTCGGGCGCGTAGTGCTTGCCGCGGAGCTTCTTCCAAGCGTTCCCTTCCAGCTCGACGCGGGTTTCGTTGCGCCAGAGGTGGGTCGGGTAGTAGTTGTGGGCGTGGCGCTGGCAGAGGTAGCCGAACCAGTGGTCGAAGCCCTGGCGATTGGGGTGTCCGGTCGAATGCGGCCCCCCGAGCCCCCATTTGCCGATAGCGCAGGTCGCATAGCCCGCATTCTTAAAGAGGCGCCCCAGGGTGAAGCTGCCTTCGGGCAGGGCGAGTTGTCCTTCGCGGTTGCCTTGCTCCCAGCCGCCCATCTCGTAGTTGCCGCGCACCCAGGCCTGGCCACTGTGCCGCCCGGTGAGCAGGACGCAGCGCGAGGGAGCGCAGACCGTGCTTCCGGCATAGTGCTGGGTAAAGCGCATCCCCTCGGCGGCGAGTCGGTCGAGCTGGGGCGTCTTGATCTTGCTCTGGCCATAAGAGCCCAGGTCGCCGTAGCCCAGATCGTCGGCCATCAAAAAGACGACATTGGACCCAGGCTTTTGGCTCCGGGAACAAGGCGCCAGCAGTGCCAAGGACAGGCCAGCGAAGGTGACGGTCAGAAGCGTTCGCAGCATCCGGGCGAGTCTAGCCAGCCGTTGAATTCGCCGCACGGCGACTGCTGCAAGGCTGGTCAGCGAGGAGCTAGGTCTTCCTAAGGAACTCAAGGCGCAGGGGGCCGTAGCTCGCTCCCGCTGGGGCGCCGATGTCCGACCAGGGTGAAAACTGCCTCACTGGGCGGCCTCGCTGGGATGCCTGAAGCGCGATAGTCTAGGCTTCGAAAGCTTAGGGATGACTTTGAGGGCATGCAGAAGCGTTTTTTTCGCTTGGCGACGGAATAGAAGGAGGTGCCAGATGATCTGCTGTGAAGAATTATTGGTAAGTATTGGGGCGTCTGTGCGTCGTGGACTTTCCGTGGTGTTTCTCGCCAGCTCGTTGCTGGCACCGTGTCTTGTTGCGCAGGATGCGGCTAGAGACTTGATGTCTGCCAACTGCGATTACTCCGCTTCGGCGGGCTTGGAGAGAGGGGAGTTATCTCTCGGTGTCAAGTCGAACACGCTCAAATGGTGGCTTAATGCGCATCCCGATCCTGCTCTCGTAGGGCCAAATATCCATCCGGTAGTGGCCTCGGTGGCTCTACCGTTAGATAGGGCCGGGTCGATTTCTCCATTAGGCGGTCGCGATTTCCTTGTCTCCGGGAGGAATAGTGAGAGCAATAGTGGCTGGCTGGTCGTTGTTCGCCTGGGCTTTGGCGCCAACGCTGCAACGCCTTCGATAGCAATATTGGGGCAGCGTGATTTAGGGGTGAATCTTGACCCAGTGTCTGCTGGCTATAACGCTATCGATGGGCACATTTACGCGTTCGATGAGTCGACGAAAACTCTGGTGCGAGCACCGTGGACTGGCGTGGCTTCGGCGTTGCCGACATCGTTTTCGACGATAATGACCGCTAGTCAGATGCCAAGGCTGGGGCAGAGCTGCACTCAAGTGGCTGCAGCTCCTGGGAAGTCCGGCTGCATTGTTTGGATGATGGGGAGACCTGTGACGCAAGTTCGCTGCTACCTTCATCAGTCCGTGTGGAAGATAGAGGCCCCTGCGCTGTCCTTGCCCTTGCCCTGGAATACACAATGGGCTTTGGAAAATCCCTCCATCCAAAAATCTCAAGGGCCGTTGGTGGTCAAGGGGCCGGCTGCTGTCGTGAATCTGATCGACGTCTTAACTGGTGCCACTGTGAGTTCGTTTACGAATCCGGGTGGGGATCAGTGGCACCCCTGGGGATTGCCGTCGACAGATACCTTGGCTCCTGGATATGCCTACCAGTTGCAAGGTGGCACGTACACTTCGAGCCGACCGTTCCGACCGCTGATTCGTTGGGGGGATCTTGCTCCTGCGGACAATGTCAAGATTGACCATGGTAGCGTGCTCTCCTCGAGTGCCTTTATTGGGAATGCCTCCTTCGCAGTGTCGGGGATGTTGCATTTTCAGGATGCGCCTTCGGCCTTGCTTGCACAAAGCACTAAGACTTGCCAGGTGTATCTGTATGTCAACTATTACACACCAGGCGATTCTGCTCCGATTACGACTGTTGGCCCAGTCGCCTATCTGACTCCCTTGAACGTATTCACTCTGGCTCAGCCTGCCGTGCTCTCCATGAAAGAGCAGAGTCTCGCCCCCTTCGCCGGCCTCCGCATTCCACAGCCCATCCCGAATGATCCGAATCTCGTCAATGCCCGGGTTCTTTGGCAATGGGTTGCGGTAACGGACAGCTCTGCGGTTGTCGTTTCAGATGTCTTCGGGACTTCCATCCTTGACGCACCACAACAGAGTTCTTCAGCTTCGAATGGTGCTGCTCCAAGTCGTTGTCCAACAGGGACTGTAAGCAAAGCCCTCGTCCGCGCTTTGAATCAGCGGAGACCGTCGCCATCGACCCAAAAGGCCGTGCGTAGCTTTATTTTGGATATGAAAGGTGGACGAGGATCCAGTTCTTCCAAGCAGTTGTGGAAGGCTGGTCTCACAACGCTGCGACTTCAGAATAAGTAAAGTAAATCTACATCGCCCCCTGTGTCAGGGTAGCTGTCGCCAGGATCTTGGCCCTGGGATGGTACATTCACCCTTAGTTCCGGTGACCCCGGAGCCTTTTATGCTTCAGGTGAATCCTCTGCACTTTTTCCGTTGGGGCGGCATGGATAAGAAAGCGGCGGCCTGAGAGCGGTCTTCCCGTCCCATGTTCTCGAACGATACCGCTCGCCCATGCCTGCTGCTTGGCCGCGACCTTGTCCGCTACAGCTTAAGAGTCGATCCGGTGCCCCTTTGCTGCAGCAGCTTCAGTAAGCTTGTCAGGCTGCGTCTCGGCCGCAGTCATGGGCTCCTGCCCTTCACCCTGCGTGATGGGGTCGACGCCCAGTCCATTGGGCTCGCCCCAAATCGCGCCGCATAGGCCCCTGGCGGCGAGTCGGTCGAGCTGGGCGGGGCTGTTCTTGCCCCGGCGCGGTCTGGCTGCTGGCAGCTCAGCGGGGGGCGGGCAGTTCTTGCCAGCCAGCGACTTCTTGCAGCAGTCTCGGCATGGGGCCGGGGCCGAAGCGTTTGTCTAGGCGCTCTTGTAGGCGGGTGCCAGGGCCGGAGGCTGCGACATTGGCGAGGCGCAGTAGGCGGGTCTTGGCGTTGGCTGGCAGAGCTTTGTGGTCCAGATACGAGAGGATGCTTTTCCAAAGGCTGGGGTGTCCGCCGGCGGCGAGGGTGTCCAGCACTGACCATTCGATGCTTTCGATGTGGAGTTCTTCGCTGGAGACGGAGAGGGTCGGTGCTTGTAGGGCGACGATCGCGATCCCGAGCTGGCGCCGAAGCCCGGCTTGGCGGGTAACGCTAGCTAGGTCCATGAGCAGGTTGATCGAGTGCTTGTCCTGGAGTTCGGCGAGGGCGATGGCGGCGGCGAGTTGGAGGCTGCTGGGCTTGCCCTTGGCGCCGGCGGCGAGGCTGCGCAGCGTGGGGAGGGGCTGGGGTAGTTCGGCTTCTGGCGCGAGTCCGGAGGCTAGGGGCCACTCGGCGGGCGCCAGCCGGCGGTGACTCTCGGAGATGGCCAGGCACCAGGCCGCCCGGCTGTCTTGGTCAGGGAGGCTCTCGTAGCTTTCGTAGAGGAGGTTGAGGTCCTTGGAGGTGCCGAGGCGTCCGAGTGTCAGCAGCGAAGCTGGGAGCAGCATCGGCCGCTTGTTGCGGGCCTTGAGTTCTTTGCGGGCGGTGGCCAGGCCGAGCTTGCGGTCGAGGCGAGTGATCGCCAAAAGGCAGATGCCGGCGAGCTCGGGTTCGCGGAGGCGCATGCGCTTGTTGAGTGCTGCGACGAGTCGCTCGCGTTCGCGTTTGTCGAGGGCCTTGCCATCGTTCTGCAAGAGGCCCCAGGCGATGCGGAAGGCTAGCAGGGCTGGCTGGCGTTTGTTGTTGAGTTCGGTGAGGAGGATCCTCGTTTCGCCTTGGGTCGCGGCGATGCGCCCTAGGCTTGCGAGCAATACTGAGCGAAGCACTTGCGGCTCGGTGGGGCTGGCCTTGCCTTTTCGGGAGCTGGCCTCTTTGGCCGCTCCCCCGGAGCTGCGCCCTTTGAGGAAGCTACTCAGGAACTCGCGCCCTGCATCCTTGGAGAAGCCGAAGAGGGTGCCGGCGAGTTCGTCTGCGTGGCTGCGCATGCCCAGACGCAGGAGTTCTTGGGCATAGACCGTAATCTCCGAGCTGATCGGGCGGCCATCCTTGGAGAGCCCGCAGGCCAGGGCGGCTAGGGCCTTGCTTCGGCCGGACTCGTCGCGGCTCTCGAGGATGCGGCCGAGTTGGAACTGGGCGATGGTGTCGCCTTTGAGGCCAAGGGCGAAGATGGCCCGTTCGCGGAGATCTTGGTCCTTCTGCTTCTGGACGCTGTCGACGATGCGGGCTCGGTCCCCGGGGTCTTTGGAATGGCCGAGCAGGAGCAATGCCTCCTGCCGGATTTGCGGGTTCTTGCTGGCCAGAAGCTGGCGGGCTCGTTTGAGCAGGGCCTCGGAGGCGGGGATCTTTTGTGGCAGTGCCAGTTTTAGGGCGTGATCCTGGATGGCCCAGTGGACGAGGGAGGGAGCGGCCAGGCTGGCTTCTGGTTGTCCGCGTTCTAGCCTCCCTCGCTCTTGCCCGAGGCTGATGGGGGCGAAGAGCAGGGCTGCGGCCAGGCTTGCAAGCCCGAGGGTGCGGCGTGAGCGATGCGTCTTGGGGGCCATATTGCTTCGGTCCTCTCGTCGTTACCGGAGTTAGGGCTTCTTACGTATCCTATCCCGCATGAAGGTCGGGCATATCGATTGTTTTGCTGGAGCCGCGGGCGACATGCTCGTTGCTGCCGCGCTTGCAGCGGGGGCGTCTTTGGGCCGTATCCGCGACGCTTTTGAGCGTTTCGGCCTCCCGGGGCTCAAAGTAGAGATTCGTCAGGAACGGCGCGGTGGCCTCGCGGGGACGCGTTTCGTGGTCCACTGCCAGGATGAGCAGAAGCACCGCGGCCTGAGTCAGATCCGGGAAATCGTGAGCCGCGCAGGGCTGGCGAAGACGAGCGAAGCGCGGATTTTTGACTGCTTCGGGCGGCTGGCCGAGGCGGAGGCCTCTGTGCATGGGATTGGCATCGAAGAGGTGCATTTCCATGAGGTGGGGGCTCTGGATGCGATCGCCGATGTCTGTGCTGCGGTTTTGGCGTTCGAGGAATTGGGGCTGGAACGCATCAGTTGCCAAGAAGTGGTTACGGGCTTTGGCGTGCTGCGCTGTGCCCATGGCCAGTTGCCGGTGCCAGCGCCGGCAACCCTGCGCCTTCTAGAAGGGGTGCCGGTGCGGACGGGTGGGATCGAGGGGGAGGCGTGCACGCCGACCGGCGCGGCGCTGCTGCGCACCCTGGTCAGCGATTGGGGGCCGGCGCCGGCGATGCGCGGCTGTGGCGTCGGGCATGGGCTGGGGACCCGTGAGGTCGAGGGGCGTCCGAATCTCGTCCGTCTTCGGATTGGGGAGAGCGTCGAAGAACTGGGGGCGGGGCAGGTTTGGGAGCTGCGCTTACAGATAGACAATTGCAGCGGAGAGTTGATCGGGCAGGCGCTTGAGCGGGCGATGGCGGCAGGGGCCCTCGATGTGATGGTGCTGCCGGGTTCGACCAAGAAGAGTCGCCCAGCCCAGCTGATCATCGCTTTGGTCGAAGAGGCGCGGCGCTGCATGGTCGAAGATCTCTTGCTCTCGGAGCTGCCCAGCCTGGGGCTGCGGCGGGTGGCCTGTGAGCGCCATACCCTCGAACGCTGGGTGGAGACGCGGCCCACGGAGTTTGGGGATATGCGCTTCAAGCTGCGGCGCTTGCCGGGGGGGGAGGTGCTGGCGCATCCGGAGGCCGACGAGGTGGCCAGGGTCGCCAGCGAGCATGCTCTCCCAGGGCCGGTGGTCTGGGCACGCTTGCAGAAGGGCGGGCGATGAGTCGGCTAGGGGCGCTCTTCTTGTGGTATGGGGGGACGGTGGCCGCCTTGCTCTTGCTCTATGGCCAAGAGCTGCCGGGGCGCTGGTGGCTGATCCTCTTGCATCTCGGAATGCTGCTGCCGGCGTGGATCGTGAGCCGTGTCGATCGAATGCTCTGCGACGCGGCGTTTTCCCTGATCTTGGTTCCGCTGGTCTTCAGTTCGCTGGGGGGCTTCCTGCCTGAGCTGGTGCCCGAGCCGGTGAGCTGGCGGGTGCAGGCCCTCGATGCGGAGCTCGGCGGCATGCAGCTGATCGAATGGGCGAAGGGCGCACCGGCCTGGCTGCTCGATATTTGCCAGCTCTGCTATTCGGCTTATTACCTGCTGCCGATCGTGGCCGGGCTGCTCTTATACAAAAGGCGCATGATCCGCGAGCTGAAGATTGCGAACGAGCTCATCGTTGGCGCTTTCTTCCTGTCTTATCTCGGGTATTTCATGTTTCCGGTGCTGCCGCCGTATCGATTTATCGATTATGGCGGGCCGATGGCCGGCAGTGCTTGGCAAGAGTGGCTGTGGCAGCTGCTTTATGAACTCGAGCCGATCCGCGAGTGCTGTATGCCCTCCGGCCACACTCTTGTGACCCTGGTTACGGTCTTGATTGTGGCTCGGTGGCTGCGCTGGCATTTGCTCTGGTTGCTGCCGGTGGCCTTTTTTCTGGTGCTCGGGACGATGATGCTCCGGGTGCATTGGGCGCTGGATGTGGTGGCGGCCTTGCCATTCCTGGCGCTGAGTTTTTGGATCGTGGGCGGGAGCGCCTGTGGGCGTTTGACCGGGGAATGCCGCGCGCCTATTTCGAGATCCTGTTAGAGTCCGGCCTGTTTCTCCTGGAGCCTTCCCATGCTTGCTACTTGCCTCTCTCTCTGCTGCGTTGCGCTTTTATCCAGCGTGGTTTCCTGTAAGCCTGAGCCTAGGGATGCGCAGAAAATACGGCTGCCCTTTGTGCTCAAGGATGCCTTTCCCAAGCAGAAGAAGTTTGACCGGCCTCTGCTTTTGGAGCACACGGCGGCAGATCCTGGGCATGTTTATGTGGTCTCGCAGGTGGGGCGGATCTGGAGGATTCCGGCGGATGCCAAGGGGCACGAGCGCCAGTTGTTTTATGACGGCAGTAAGAGCATCCTGCATCCGCGTTCGGGCGGCCACAATGAGGAGGGCTTGCTCGGATTCGCCTTCGACCCCGGTTACGCCAAGAATCGACATGTCTGGATGTATTACAGCGAGCGCAGAGGGCGGCGAGGCCGTCAGAGCGTGGTGGCGCGTTATGACGTTATCTGGCCGAAGGATGCCGACAGTGCTGCCGGGACTAGTGCTGCCGGGACTAGTGCTGCCGGGACTAGTCCCGCCGGGCCCAAAGTTGATGTGAGTACTGAGCTGCGCGTTTTGGAGCTGCGGCAGCCCTGGGGCAACCATAACGGCGGCACCATCGTCTTTGGTCCGGACCGGATGATGTATATCGCTGTCGGCGATGGCGGCGCTGGGGGCGACCCGAAGAAGAACGGCCAAAATCTGGGCACCCTGCTTGCTTCGGTGCTGCGGATCGACGTGCGTAAATCCACGAAAGATGCGCCCTATGCCATTCCTAAGGACAACCCCTTTGTGAAGCGAAAGGGGGCCCGCGGAGAGATCTGGTGCTTCGGTTTACGCAACCCTTGGCGCATCAGCTTCGATCGAAAAACCGGCGAGCTTTGGTGCGCCGATGTCGGGCAGAACCGCTGGGAAGAGGTGAATCGCCTGGTCAAGGGTAAGAACTATGGCTGGCGCGCGCTCGAAGGCACGCATCGCTACGACGCGAAGACCCTGGCTGAGTTGAAGGGGCAGGAACTGGTTGCCCCGGTTGCGGAATACTCTCACCGCGAAGGGATGTCGGTGACCGGTGGCTACGTTTATCGCGGGAAACGTTTTCCTGAGCTTGTCGGGCGCTACCTCTACGGAGACTTCGTCACCGGACGCCTGTGGTCGGTCCGAGAAGACCGAAAGGGCGCTGAGCATGAGGTGCAGCGGCTGCTCGTCGGGGCTAACGGCCTGTCCTCCTTCGCTGAGCTACCCAGCGGCGAGCTCTTGCTGCTGCGTTTCGATGGACGCATATATCGCATGGCTCGGCGAGTCGATCGCGACTGAGCCCTTGTCCTAAGGGCCAGATGGCAACGGGCCTTGACCGACAGCTTGTTCTGAGGCAACAGACTGCGCCTTCAGATGCCGAAAAAGTGCGGGTCTTGTTGAGGCCTGTGCTGGTTCCTCAGCTCAGGTTCCTCGTTCAGGACGGAAGCGAATCGGAGGTGGAGGCGCAGCGATGGGTATCATGGATGAGCTCTTTAAGCAGGAGCAACAGCAGGACATCTCTGCGAGGGTCGGTCCAGGTGTGCGTTCCTCAGTCACGGGACAGGGACCTGTTTCTGAGCCTTCACCTGGAGGCGCCGATTGCGGCGGTACGGAATCGATACCTTCTCAGCCTAGACCGGGGGAGCGCTCCTCGGGACTGGGTCCGCAGGAAATGTCGGCGGGGAATACAGCGAGCCGCTCCGCTTGCGGCTTTCCTGCTGCCACAGATCGAGAGCGGCGAAAGGGCAGCTTTAAAGTTCGTGGTGGCGCTGCCTTGCCACATCACATGAATAGGGCGAACCTGCCGGTGGCGATCATTGCCGGTTTGGGCGCGGCGGTGATTGGCGGGGGCGTCTGGGCTGTGCTGCAGATCCAACTCAAGCTCGATTGCGCTTGGTTCCCCTCCCTGCTTGGTGTTCTTGTTGGATTCGTGACCCTGTTCGGGGCGCGATCGGGAAAGGTTGTGATTGGGGTGACGGCTGTGCTACTGACCGCGGTCGGGCTGACCCTTGGCAAGGTGATCAACTACGAAATCGGCGTGAAGGGCGAAATGCGGCGGGAGGCGCAGGAACAGAAGCTCGGCACCATGCTCGTGGCTCAGAAGCGGTTGCTGAACTCAGGGGCCTTGCAACCGGAGATGATGGTTGATGCCGAGGGGCTGAGCTTGGCATCGCTGCAGGCGGCTGCTCCGGTGGATGAGATTGGGGAGGACAGTGCCGCGATAACGGCCATGCTCCAGGAGATGCTCGAACGAGAGTCCGAACAGGTCAGCTACGCCGAGAGCCGAGCTGCCATCGAAGAATACGTGGAGCAGAGTCTGGCCTCGACCCCATTCTTCAAGCGCTATGGCTTCCATGATGCCTTGGATGGCATTTGGGTCCTTTTGGGCTTTGCCTCGGCGTTCTTGATCGCGAAGGGCTGGAGTTGATCCGCATTGGCCAGGCCTGGCGCTCGGGTTGGATTTGGGTGAGCCCTGCTCTCTGCTGGCGATACCGCTAGCGACTTATCCTGAGTAGGCTCTGCGCCATGGGTGACTCCAAAGGTTCTGATCTTCCGTCTCGCCAAGATGGCGAGGCGCCCGTCTGCTTTACTGGGCTGAGCCGCACCGGCCCCGCGAGCAAGGCCGGCGGCCTTAAGGCAGTGGCGAATGCCATGCGCCACCTCAAGCGCGAAGGGTATTCGCCGCTCGCCGGGCTGCGTCAGCTGCAACGCATGAATCAGAAGGGCGGTTTTGACTGCCCCGGATGCGCCTGGCCCGACCCCGATGATCGGCGTTCGCTGCTTGGGGAATACTGTGAGAACGGGGCCAAGGCTTTTGCCGAAGAGGCGACGAAGAAACGCTGCGATGCGGAGTTCTTCGCCCGGCACTCGCTGCAGGAACTTTTGGACTTCAGTGACTTTGAACTCTCTCAGGCTGGGCGCCTGACCCAGCCGATGCTGCTGGATGCGGGAGCCAGTCATTATCGACCCGTTCACTGGGGTGAGGTCTTCGAGATTCTTGCCGAGGAGTTGGGCCAGCTGGATTCGCCGGACGAGGCGATCTTCTATACGTCGGGGCGGACTTCCAACGAAGCGGCCTTTCTCTACCAGTTATTTGTGCGGCAGCTGGGTACCAATAACCTTCCCGACTGCTCCAATATGTGTCACGAGTCGAGTGGCGCGGGACTCGGCCAGACTCTTGGGCTCGGCAAGGGATCGGTTAGCCTTTCCGATGTCGAGACTGCGGACCTGGTGGTGGTCGTTGGGCAGAACCCCGGCACCAATCATCCCCGCATGCTCACCGCCTTGCAGGCGGCCAAGCGAAACGGCGCCGAGCTGGTCTCGGTGAATCCTCTGCGCGAGCCGGGCCTAGTCCGCTTCCAGCATCCGCAGCACCTTGGCGAGCTCTTCAGCGGTGGCTTGGACCTCTGCGACCAGTTTCTGCGGGTGACGGTTGGCGGCGACGTGGCCCTCTTCAAGAGCGTGCTCATTCTGCTGCTTGAGCGGGAAGAGGCGGCGCCGGGAACGGTTTTCGACCACGAGTTCATTGAGGAGCACTGCAGCGGCTATGCCGAGTTGCTGGCTGATCTCAAGAGCCGTGACTTGGAGGCTCTGATCGCCGCGAGTGGCGTAAGCAGGAAGGACCTCGAAGAGTTTGTGGAGAGGATACTCCGCTGCCCCAAGATGATTATCTCTTGGGCCATGGGGATTACTCAGCATCGCAACGGTGTCGACAATATCCGCGAAATCGTCAACCTCTTGCTGCTGCGCGGTTCGATTGGCAAGTCCGGCGCGGGGACCTGTCCGGTGCGTGGGCATTCCAATGTCCAGGGCGATCGCACGGTGGGGATCTGGGAGCGGCCGAAGCCCGAGTTCCTCGACAAGCTGGGGCGTGAGTTCGACTTCGAGCCGCCCCGCGAGCACGGTTATTCGGTGGTTCGGGCGATCGAGGCCATGCAGCGCCAGGAGGCCAAGTTCTTCTTCGCCATGGGCGGGAACTTTTTATCGGCGAGCCCGGACACGGCGGTCACCGCTGCGGCTCTGCGCGGCTGCCGATTGACGGCCCATGTCTCGACCAAGCTGAATCGCAGCCACCTCGTGCATGGTAGGCGCGCGCTCATCCTCCCCTGCCTGGCGCGTAGCGAGCGTGATGTGCAGGCCAGTGGCGTCCAGTTTGTTAGTGTCGAGAACTCCATGGGCATTGTGCACAGCTCCGAAGGCACACGGGCGCCCGCTAGCGAAGAGCTGCGTTCGGAGCCGTGGATCGTGGCGGCTTTGGCCAAGGTGGCGCTTGGCTCGCGCAGCAAGGTCGATTGGGATGGGCTTGTTGCCAACTACGATGCGATTCGAGACAAAATCGAAGCTGTGGTGCCTGGCTTTGACGAGTACAAGCTGCGGGTGCGGCGGCCAGGGGGCTTTTTGTTGCCCAATGGCCCGCGCCAGCGTCAGTGGAATACCCGCATTGGCAAGGCCCGCCTCACCATCAATGAACCCTGCGATCTGGTGCTGGCTGAAGGGGAATATAAGCTCACGACGATCCGCACCCACGATCAGTTCAATACCACGATTTATGGTCTCGATGACCGTTATCGTGGATTTTACGGTGAGCGGCGCGTCGTAATGATGAACCCGGAGGATATGGCGGCAGCGGGGCTGAGTGCTGAGCAGCGTGTGGATATTCATGGGCAGCAGGACGCTGCTGGACGAGTGGCAAAGAGCTTCCTCGTGGTGCCCTATGACATCCCGCGTGGCTGCTTGGCTAGCTACTTTCCCGAAGCCAACGTCTTGGTGCCGCTCGGCACAAGGGCCCGGATTTCGGAGACCCCGGCCTCCAAGCTGGTGATTGTGTCGCTGGCTCCGGCCTCGGATTGATTCAGGCTGTCCGCAGACCTCTAGGCAACCGAGTTTGCTAGGCTTGTCTTGCGCAATTTGCGGGGCTAAGGGACTGCTTTTCCCGGTCGTAACCGTTTTGGCGGCTTTTTCGCCCTGATGCTTGCTGCGAGACTCAGGGGCCCCCTGTGCCGATGGCGGCTCTTCCACAACGATTCGCCTCGGTCTCCTCTTACCCTTTCCGTCGCCGAGCCTCTGACCTGATGCCAAGGGGGAGGATGCCAAGGGAGCTTCGGAGAAGAAGGATAAGAAGAAGGCTAAGAACAAGTGATTGCGGGGCCGCTTGGGCCAAGATGGAGGGATGCAGTACCCCGAGAGCAAAAAGGTCCCGCATGAGGACGAGTACTGGGGCGAGAGCCTCATCGATAGCTACCGTTGGCTCGAACAAGACGTTCGAGAGTCGGAAGAAGTCGCAGACTGGGTGCGTCGGCAGAACGAACTAAGCTTCCAGTATCTAGGGAAGCTGCCGCAGCGAGAGCCGTTGAAGGCGCGGCTCACTGACCTTTGGGACTACGAGAAGCGCGGGGTGCCGAGTGAGCACGGTGGGCGCTGGTTCCAGTGGCGTAATGATGGGCTACAGAACCACGCGGTGCTGCATGTGGGCTCGGCACCGGGAGAATCCGAGCGCATTCTCCTCGATCCGAATACCTGGAGCGAGGATGGCACGGTTGCCCTTGAGGGCCTGTCCTTTAGCCATGATGGCAGCCTGCTTGCCTATGGCGTGCAGGAGGCCGGTAGCGATTGGCGCAGCTGGCGGGTGCTCGATATCGCCAGCGGGGAACTACTGCCAGATGAGCTGACCGGGATGAAGTTTACTTCCCCGAGCTGGGATGCCAGCGGCACGGGATTATTCTACAGCTGTTATCCTCGGCCAGAGGAAGGGGAGGAGTTCACTGCGCTCAACCTCGAAAACAAGCTTATGTACCACCGGCTCGGCACTGCGGAGTCGGAGGATGTCATCGTCTATTGGCGGCCGGAGCAGCCGGAGTGGGGCTATCTGCCCAAGGCAACCAAGGATGGCCGCTGGCTGTGGATTCAGGTATGGAAAGGCACAGCCCCCCGCTACCGGATTTATCTGCAGGATCTGTGGCGTGAGCACGCTGCGCCGGTGCCCCTCGTCGACGAGTTCGAGTTCGACATCGGCTATGTGTGGAACGATGGACCGATCTTTTGGGTGATGACCAGTTGCGATGCGCCCAAGCAACGGGTTGTGCGCATCGACGTCCGCAAGCCGGAGCCGGAGAACTGGTGCGAGATCGTTCCTGAGGCTGAGGGGCTGCTCTTGGATGTGTCCTTCGTCGGTGGGCGACTCTTTTGCCATTACCTCAAGGATGCGAGCTCCGTGCTGCGCATTTTTGATCTCGAAGGGCGGGACGCCGGGTCAGTGCCTCTGCCGGGTATCGGGACCGCCGCTGGCTTTGGCGGTGAGCCGCACGACACCCAGTGCTTTTACAGCTTCTCAAGCTTTGCTGAGCCGCCGTCGATTTGGCGCTACGACCTGCTGCGCGGCGAGAGCGAAGTGATTTGGCGGGCGGAGCTGGATTTTGCCCATGTGGATTATCTGACCGAGCAGCGTTGGTGTGAGAGCAAGGATGGGACGCGAGTGCCGATCTTTGTTACCCGCCGACGGGACATCGAGCTAGATGGCTCGCACCCGTGTTTGCTCTACGGCTACGGCGGTTTCAACGTCTCGCTGCAGCCGGGCTTTACCGTTTCGCGGGCGCTCTGGCTGGAACAGGGCGGGATCTACGCGGTCGCCAACCTGCGCGGTGGTGGTGAATACGGCGAGGAATGGCATGCCGCCGGCACCAAGCTGCGTAAGCAAAACGTGTTCGACGACTTCATTGCTGCGGCGGAATATCTCTGCGCCGAGGGCTTCACCAGCTCGGAGAAGCTGGCAATACAGGGGGGATCGAACGGCGGCTTGCTCATTGGCGCCTGTATGTGTCAGCGGCCTGATCTCTTTGCCGTGGCGCTGCCGGCTGTCGGTGTCATGGACATGCTGCGTTTTGATGCCTTCACGGCCGGGCGCTTTTGGACCGATGACTATGGCTCGGCGAGCGATAGCGAGGAGATGTTCCGCTACTTGCTCGGCTACTCGCCCCTGCACCAGCTCCGCGAAGGCGTGGAGTATCCGGCGACCCTGGTCTCGACCGCGGACACCGATGACCGGGTGGTTCCCGGGCACTCGTTCAAGTTCACGGCCAGGCTGCAGGAATGCCATGCCGGAGAGCGGCCGGTCTTGATCCGCGTCGAGACCCGGGCCGGGCACGGAAGCGGCAAGCCGACCTCGAAGTTGATCGAAGAGCTGGCGGACGTCTATGCCTTCACCCTGGCGCAGCTGGGCTGAGGGCCTGAGGGCCTGGGAACCTGGGAACCTGAGGGTCTGGGGAAGGGTTGGCGGCGGCCCTCCGACATTTGCCGGCTTTTTCGAGAGTCTGCTAGATAGCGCGGAAGCGCTCGGCTCGCTTCAATCTGCGCCCCGTCTTCTCTCCATGGAGCAGCGCAGATGCCCAAGGTCCTGATTCTCGGCGCAGGTGGCGTCGGTAACGTCGTGACGCACAAGTGTGCGCAGCTGCCCGAGGTCTTCGAAGAGATCACGCTGGCCTCACGCACCCTCTCCAAGGTCGAGTCGATCGCTGCCGATGTGAAGCGGCGACTGGGGCGCAGCATCGGCACGGCCCAGGTTGATGCCGATGTGCTGCCGGAGATGGTCGCCCTGCTGAAGCAGGAGAAGCCTGATCTGGTCCTCAACGTCGCCCTGCCGTATCAGGACCTGCACGTCATGGACGCCTGCCTCGAATGCGGCATTGACTACCTCGATACCGCCAACTACGAGCCCTTGGACCAGGCGAAGTTCGAATACAAGTGGCAGTGGGCCTATCGCGATCGTTACGAGCAAGCGGGGCTTATGGCGCTGATGGGCTCGGGTTTTGATCCGGGGGTGACCAATGTCTTCTGCGCTTATCTGCAGAAGCATTACTTCGATGAGATCCACTACGTCGACATCGTCGACTGCAACGGCGGCGACCACGGCAAGGCGTTTGCCACCAACTTCAACCCCGAGATCAACCTGCGGGAGGTCTCGCAGAATGGGCGTTATTGGCAGGATGGCGCCTGGGTAGAGACTGGGCCGCTGGAGCATCGGCGCGAGTTCGATTTCCCCGAGGTCGGGGAGCGCAGCATGTATCTGCTCTATCACGAGGAGTTGGAGTCGCTGGCCCTGCACCTGAAGGGGCTGAAGAGGATCCGCTTCTGGATGACCTTTGGCGAGGAATACATCAAGCACATGACGGTGCTGAAGAACGTCGGGATGCTGCGCGTGGATGCGGTGGAGCACGAGGGGCAGAGCATCGTGCCGATTCAGTTCCTCAAGACCCTCCTGCCCGATCCGGGGAGCCTGGCTGCTGGCTATACCGGCAAGACCTCGATTGGCTGTTTGGTCGAGGGGGTCAAGGAGGGCAAGCCTCTGCGCAAGTTCATCTACAACGTTTGCGACCACGCGAAGTGCTTCGAGGAAGTCGGTTCGCAGGCGGTCAGTTACACGACGGGTGTGCCGGCGATGATCGGCGCCAAGATGATGCTGAGCGGCACCTGGAAGCAGCCTGGCGTCGTGCACATGGAGCAGATGGACCCTGACCCCTTCCTTGCGGATCTTGCCGAATATGGTCTGCCCTGGCACTGCGAAGATTGGCCGGTGGGGGTGGAGTGAGCGCGGCCTCGACGCCGCTGTGCATTCCCTCGGCGGCTATTGCTGATCTGCCGTCGCCCGCCTTTGTCGTCGATCAGGCGCTGCTTGAGAGGAACCTCCAGATCCTGGGCCGGGTGCAGCGGCAGAGCGGCGCCAAAATCGTGCTCGCCCTCAAGGGCTTTGCGATGTGGCACTTCGCCGGGTTGATTCGGGAGTATCTGGCGGGGACGACGGCGAGCGGTTTGTGGGAGGCGAAGCTGGGCCGCGAGTTTTTCGGGGGCGAGGTGCATACCCATGGGCCTGCCTTTGCTGCTGACGAACTCGCAGAGCTCCTGGCGCTCTCGGATCACATCAGCTTCAACTCGCTGGCGCAGTGGCGACGCTTTCGCCCGCTGATCGACGCTGCGGAGCATGCTCCTCGCGCTGGGCTGCGTATCAACCCCGAGCACAGTGAGGTTACGACCCAGCTCTATGATCCCTGCGCAGCGAAGTCGCGGCTCGGCGTGCGCGCGATGGACTTGGCTGGCCAAGATCTGGAGGGGATCAGTGGCTTGCACTTCCACACACTCTGCGAGCTGGGCAGCGACGCGCTGGCGCGGACGCTGGAGGTGGTGGAGGCGAAGTTTGGGGCGCAGTTTGGCCGCATCGAGTGGATGAACTTTGGGGGAGGTCATCACATCACCCGCGAGGATTACGATCTCGAACAGTTGCTGCAGTTGCTGCGCTCACATCGCCAAAGATATGGGCACGAAGTGATCCTGGAGCCGGGGGAGGCGGTGGCGCTGAATACCGGCGTGCTGCTGGCGACGGTGCTCGACATCGTCCACAACGAGCTGCCGATAGCGATCTTGGATGTCAGCGCCACTGCGCACATGCCGGATGTTTTGGAGATGCCGTATCGACCGGAGCTGGAGGGCGGCGGCGCTCCTGGGGATAAACCGCTGCTGTATCGCCTCGCGGGCAATACCTGCCTCGCGGGCGATGTGATCGGGGATTACAGCTTTGATGCGCCGTTGCAGGTCGGGAGCCGCTTGGTCTTCGGGGATATGGCGCATTACTCGATGGTGAAGACCACGATGTTCAATGGCGTGCGGCATCCGGATCTGGTGCAGTTCGACAGTCGCACCGGAGGCTGGGAATTGCTGCGACGCTTTGAATACGAGGACTTCAAGGCACGGCTAGGCTGAGCCTTCCTGCTGTCCCCTTTCCGCTTGGCTTCTCTGGCCCGACTTCCCTGGCCTGAGTTCTTTTCTTCCGCGTTTCTGGTTTATCGATGCATCTTCCGGAGATTCAACAGCTCTACGACCGTGGCCTATTCCTGCAGGCCGCAGCCGCTCTGCGCGAACGCTGTGCGGACGCCTTGCCCACGGATTTGCCGACCTGCGTGCTGTCGCTGCGAACCGCTGGCCAGCTGGGCTGTCCACGCGAGCGTTTGGCGATCTATCGTCATCTGCAAAAGCTCTGGCCAGAGTCGGCGGCTGGCGTTCGTTTTCGGGTGTACGAGCTGCTGGACCGCGGGCGCCTGATCGAAGCTCTTGAGCTGGGCTTGGCGCACGAACGCTTCGAAGGGGTCGGCGACGAAGAGCACGCAGATTGGCTGCAGGCACGCGCCGATGTCTACGCCCGCTTACGCGATCGCGATCGGGCTGGTGCCTTGCTGGAAGAGTCGCGGCGATATTCCAAGGATCATGCTTGGATCGATCTCTGCCATGCCTGGCACGAGTGGGGTGACGATCAGCCGGAGGCTGCGCTCGAGCGAGGCTCCAAACTCCTTAGTGAGTATCCGGAGTTCTTTTGGGGCTACCATCTCAGCGCCGCCATCCACTTTGACCTGGACCAGCGCCAAGAGGCGCTTGAGGTCTATCAGGCGGCCGATGAGCGCTTTGAATCGCCGCTCATTTGGTATCACCATGCGCAAGCGCTTCGGCAGATCGGTCAGTTGCAGGAGGCGCGCCAGCGTTACCAGGACTTTGTCCAGCGCAGCGACTGGCCGAAGGGCAGTCTCGGTGCCGCCGCAAAGAACGAGCTCTTCGGGATTGCCCACGAACTGGGCGAAGTCGAGGAGGCCGCGGCTCGCTGGGACGAGGCCAGCGCCGCGATGCGGAGGCAATACGAGCACTTCGTGCCCGGGAAGCCCGGCAAGCGGGTGCACCACAAGGTGCCCTATGTGCGCCAGGACGAGCTGACCTGCGCCCCGGCAACGCTGTCGGCGGTGCTGCGTTTCTTTGGGGTCGATGTGCCGCACGATGAGGTGGCGGGGCAGATTAGTTATTCAGGGACACCGGATTATCGACTGCACGCCTTCTGTAAGGAGCGCGGCCTTGTCGTGCGCCCCTTCCAGTTCGAACCTGAAACCGCCAAGCGACTGATTGACCTCGGGCTCCCGTTCTGTCTCGGCACGCGGGGGCTGGAGACGGCGCATTTGCAGGCCATCGTGGGCTATGACCAAGCGCTTCAGGTTTGGCTGGTGCGCGAGCCTGGCGTTCATCACTGGATCGAGATGAAGATGGACAAGCTGGCGGAGCAGTGTGCAGCGCGTGGGGCGCCCTGCACCCTGGTCGCGCCTCCCGAGCGGCTGGAGGAGCTTGGGGAGGATCCTCTCCCGCGTGAGCGTGAGATCCAGTTGATGAACGATGTCTTCGCTGGAGTCGAAGAGCATCGCTTCAGCGAAGCGCTCGCGGCGCTGCAGGACTTGGAGGGCATGGATCCGGGGCCCTGGCTATGGGACGCGCAGCGGAGTGTCGCGGCCTACGTGAAGGATCAGGAGCGGGAGCTGGCCGCCTCGCGCGCCCAATACGAAGCTTTTCCCAAAGACGAGTTTGCCCGCAGCATGCTGATGATCGGGCTGCTGCGTTCCAACCGGGGCGACGAGGTCATTGAGTTTGCGGAGAGTTGCGGCGGCGATTACAGCCGCTCGCCCTACCTGAATCAGCATCTGCTGGGCGAGCTTGGCCGCCGCCGCGAGTATCTGGACCGGGCACGCAAGCTGGCTCGCCGTGTGTGCCGATCTTTGCCGCACAATGCCCAAAGTTATCAGCAGTTGGCTGACTTCCTGTGGCAGGGCGGTGGCGAGCGCGAGTCAGCGCTTCGCTGTTATCGAGCAGCGACGACGCTAGCGAAGGTCGAAGAGCGTTTTGCCTGGGCATACTTCGCCGCGACCCTGCGAATGGACCGTAGCAAAGAGGGTCTGAGTTGGCTTGAGCAGCGGGTGCAGCGCTTTGGCGACAAGCACGCGGCATCGCGTATCACGCTTGCGCGCGCCTACGCCGAGCTACGAGATGAAAGCAAGCAGATCGAACAGATCGAGGCGGCTCTGGACTTGCCGCTTGGCGTCGATCAAGCCATTCACGAGCGCATCGATCTGCACGTCGAGAACGATGAGTTAGCTGCTGCCCTGGAGCTACTCGAGTCTCGTGCCTCCAAACTGAGCGCCGCGAGCCGGATCGTGCGCAAGTCGGAACTGCTTCGGCTGAGCCACCGCGTCGACGAGGCTCTGGAGCTGATTGATGGACCCGCTAGCGAGGCGCCTTCCTCGGATTATTTGCAGACGGAGCTGGCGGCTTGCCTTGAGGCCAAGAGTGGACCGGGCGCCGTCGTGGAGAGGATCCGCCCGCTGGTCGAACGCTACCCCGAACACCTGGGCCTCTCTGGATTGCTGGGGCAGGCCTTGCTGCAGTTGAGCGACTCCGAAGCTCTTGAGCGTTTTTTCTCGGAGCGAGTGAGGTCGAATCCTGGGGACTCCCTCTCGGTGGACCGCTGGATGGCGCTGCTTGCGCGCAGTGGGCGTGCTCAAGAGCTGCTGGACTTTGGGAAGTCGATCGAGTCTCGCTATGGGCATTGCTCCTGGTACTGGGCGCAGATGAGCCGGGGCTACCACGGAATTGGCGATATGGAGCGGGGCCGGGAAGCCCTTCTCGAATGCCTAAAACTCGACCCCTTGCACACCGGGGTGCAGACCGACCTGATCCAGTACAGTCAGAGCCCCGAAGAGGCCGTGCAGTCATTGCGGATCATTGCCGCAGGGTTCGAACGCGAACGCGTCGATGAGGCGAGCCTCTTCTCCTTTGCTCGGCTGGCTGACGAAAGCATGGAGGACGCCGAGGTCGAGCAGATCTTTGGTCGCTTGGCCGAGCGTTTTCCCGAGATGCACGAGATCGTCGAGCAGAGCGCCGAGTTCTTGGCGCGACGTGAGCGTGGCGAAGAGGCGCTGGCCAAGATCCGCGAAGCGCGCCAGCGCTTTCCTCGTGCCTGTAGAGCGCAGCTCCTGGAGATCCGCTTGGAGAACAAGTTTGGCGACAAGGATCGGGCACTTGCGCTGGCGACGAATTACTGGGAGGAGAATCCTCGCGTCGCTGGGGCCGCGATCGAACTCGGTGCTCTGCGCGAGGAGCGTGGCGAGCCAGAGCGTGCGCGGCAGGTCTACGAGAAGGCGCTCGAAGAACGGCCTCTGGCGCCAGTTCTGCACGGCTGTCTGGCCGACGTCTTACTCCGCACGGCGGAGCCCGAGGACGGATTGGTGGAGCTAGGGCGGGCGATTGAGCTTGATCCCTACTATTCGTGGGCGCGCACGACCGAGATCAATGTGCTCCTGCATCTGCGTCGCTATGACGAGGCTAGGGAGCGCGTCGAGACCTTCGTCCAGCTCATGGCGGACGAGGAGGATGCATGGCAGGCCAAGTCGAACTTTCACGAGCGGCTTGGCGAGGATGAGGAGGCGATCGAGGCCCTGCGCCGGGCTCTGCACTGCGATCCGCGTCTTGGCGATACCCGCCAGCGGCTGGTGTTCATGCTGGTGGATGCCAAGCGTGGCGAAGAGGCTCGCGAGGTTATCGCCGAAGGCGTGCAAGCTCTCGGTCCCATTCGCGATCTCTCCCTGCTCGATGCCTGGGTGCTCCGGCGCCTAGAGCGCGATGCCGAAGCTCGGGAGCAAATCGAGCAGTTACTCGCAGAGCAGCCCGAATATGACAACGCTTGGCATATGTATCTGACCTGGCTGCTCGAGGACGACGACGACGCGGCCTTGGATCGTTTGGCGGAGAATCCTCCGGAGGCGCTGGCGGATCTGCCGCGATTTCACGAGAGCGTTGCGCGTAGTTTGTCCATGCGCGGTCAGGCGAAGGCGGCGGCGGAGGCCGCGCGTCGCTGGCTCGTTTGCGACAAGGCAGAAGAGCAGGCGCGGATCTATGCCTCCTGGGCGACTCGGGAGGCAGGAGATGCGAGCCGTGCTGATCGGATCCTCCTCGAGCATCCGGAGCCGCAGACGGCGAGTTCGGTGTTTTCGGCGAATGCCTTTCGGGCTGCGGTGCGCCAGAAAGAGGAGGAATTGCAGCTGCGCTTCCTTAGGCGGGTGCTTGAGCTACGGGTCTTGGACGAGGATGAAGCTGAGCTGTTGTTGGAAGCGCTGGAAAGCGTGGGGGCGAAGCAACGGCAGGCCTGCTTCGACCACTTTGAGAAGGACGAGGATCCCAAGGTTCATGATGGGCTGGCCTTTCTCCGCTTCTTGTTGGGGGAGCATAAGGCATACGCCGAGCGCTTTGGACAGCTGGATTATGCCGAAGATGATGGCGAGCGAGCTGCGAGGATGCTCGATATGGCGCGAATGGCTGGCGAGCAGTCCTTTATCGCCAAGCAGCTCTTGCCCTTGCTGCCGACCCCGGTGCCCGGCAGCCATCTTTGGGGAAGCATCGGCTCGACCTTCTGTGAATGGCGGGTGCCCAAGGGGGCTCGCATCGTGCTCCGATACATGGCCGATGACTACCGGCGCGAAGATGCGGAGCCTTGGATGATCGCCAACCTCGGTTATTCCTATGACGAACTCGGCGATCCGCGGCGTTGCGAGGAGGTCTGTCGTTACGCGCTTGCTCTGCCCCGGGACCACTCGGAGCTGTATCTCAAGCCCCTGCTCGCCCTGTCCCGCATCCGGCAGGGGGATTGGAGCCAGGCCGCTGAGCTGAGTTCGGAGTTCAGGCGGGAGCATGCGCAACCCATGCTGGAGTGCCTGGTGATTCGGATGTTCTTGCGGCTGCGCGAAGCGCCGGAGAGCGAACGGGCGGGCATCTTCCGGCGCGAGTTCGGGAGGATCCTGCGCAAGGCCGATGATACGGGGACAAAGGGCGTGGGGCGCTCGGGGCTGCGGCGGGCGGTTCATCGGTGGATGACTGGGGCGCTGATCGAGCATGGCCTGCGTTGGCCGGGGCGCCTGCTTCGCTGGGGTGGGCTCTTCCGTTACCTCGTCGAGCGGCGCTGCAAGCGGGCCTTGCTCCAGTAGCGGCTTCGGGGTGGCGGCCACCGCCCCTCGCTTGCGAGCCAGGGGGGGCTGGGTGATGATCTTCGCTTCGAACCGTGATTATGACGCAGCTCGACTCCGATGCCTCCAGGCATCACCAGCACAGCCATCCCCAGGAAGACCAAGGCCTAAGGCGCAATGCCGCGCTGCGCTTTGGGCTGCTCCTGGGACTGCTGCTATTGGCGTTCAGCCTGAAGCCCGGACAGAGCGGCGGCGCTGAGCTGCTGGGCTACCCGGGGCCGCGCTGCACCCTCACCCAGCTCTGTGGCCCGGGGCTTTGCCCTGGCTGTGGTCTCACGACTGCGACCATGCTGGCGGCGGATGGGCGCTTGTCCGATTCTCTGGCCTCGCATCCGGTCGGCATTATGACGCTGCTCTATGCCTTGATCGGCCTGATCTTGCACGGGCTCGCTCTTTGGCGCGGACAGCGCTCGTGCCTGGAATGCCGAATTCTTTGCTGGGGCACGCGCAGCTATGCGCTGGCTCTCGTTCTCACGGGCCTCTGGCGAGTGCTGACTTGACGCTTGCGAGTATCCTCTTCTTCCTCCGCCGCTTCGCGATAGAAGCAAAACGATAATGCCTCCCGACGTTTTTCTGAATCTGCTTATTGCTGCCGTCTTCGGGGTGATCTGCGCCTTGGTTGCGCATTCACGAGGGCGAAGCGTCGTTGCCTGGTTTTTTCTTGGCGGGTTTCTGACGTGTATCGCATTGGTCCTCATCTTGGTCTTGCCGGACTTGAAGGCTGAGGAGCAGCGTCAAGAGCGCTTGCGACGAGAAAACCGGCGCCTGCGTGAGCAGTTGCGTTCGGATCGGCAGCTTGCAGACCAGCGAAACGCCGAGATGCAGCAACGCCTCGGCGTTCATGATCGCGCCCTGCATCTCGATACTCGCACGCCCGATCAGCTGGCGGCGGAGGAAGGCGCTGGGGGAGCGGGCCCGGCTCTCTCCCATGCGGACATCGAGTTCGAAAAGCAGCGCGCCTGCTTTGCCGGCACCGAATGGTATTTCCTCGACCAAGAGGATCAGCAGGTGGGGCCACTGAGCTTCGATGAGTTCAAGCGGCAGTGGCGCTCTGGGGACTTTGGGGCGATGAGTTTTGTCTGGGCCCCGATCCTGAGTGACTGGCAGCGGATGGGCGAAGTCCAGGGGCTGGAAGAGGTGCTGCGTGTCTGATCCCATCGAAGCGGATGTCGTGAGTCATGCGGGCGCAGGCGCTGGCGCGGGCGCAGGCGCTGGTAAGGCTGCCGAGCTCGGCAAGCTTCGTTACGGTTGGTTCGATGGCCTTTTGCAGGGGCATGTGGGGGAGCATGCTCGCGAGATCCAGGACTCGGTGCAGCGGCTGGCGGCGCTGGGTTTTGCCGAGCCGGACCTGCGCATCGAGGGCGGGCGCTTTTCGGTCTTGCTCAGCGAGGCGACGCTGGGCGGCGAGCGCTTCGCTGGCGGGAAGCCGGAGGCCTTCGTGGCGGAGCTGGAGACCTTGTTGGACTTCTTGCCGCCGGGGCAGAGCGTTGAGTCGACCCTGCGTTGCACGACGGTCTACGAGACGGCCGCGACGGAGACTCTCTTTGGTATCGCTGGCGGGCGGTTGCGGCCGGTGAGTCGAACGCGGCCGCTGCGTGAGGCAGACCATCTGCGGGCGCCGTCGCGCGGCCAGATTCCCTTGCTCGAAGGGATGGGGCGGGGGCCCATGCTTGGGGTGCTTTTCCTGCTGCTCCTGGCCTTTGGGCTTGGGGCTTGGCAGTCCGGATACGTCGACCAGTTGTTGGCACCGGGGATCGAGCGATTGAGCACAGAACTCGATGACTTCGAGGGGCTGCTGCGCCTCGATGTCGAGAAGTCTTGGGGCATCTACAAGATCCAGCTGCGGCGGGGGGCGCGATACCCGGCAAAGAGCAGCGAGGTCGAGGCTCTGCTGGCCAAGCGCGAGAGCACCAAGGCGCAGGCGGCGGTGCGGCTGGTGGCCGATGGGGCCAGGGTCTGGGTGCAGCTGCGCGGTAGCGACGGCAAGGTGCTCTCCGCGCGCTCGGCGGAGCTCCGGCCCTTGCTCGAAGATCCTGCGGCCGTGGTCAAGCTCAGCTTGCGAGGGCGGATCGGGGTGCGGGAGATTCGCTTGGCCTTGAGCTCGGGCACGGGTGCCGCGAAGGGCAAGGGAGAGGCCAAGACCCCGACCAAGGGCGATAAGTAATGGCCGCCGACTGGGATCGCTGCTGGCCTCAGGGGCAGGAGCTGGAGGCGACGGAGGGGCAGGTCGTCGACTGTCCCGGCTGCAGCCTGCGCTGGCTGGTGCACTGGGACCTTGCTGGCTTTCGCATGCGCTGCGACTGTGGGCAGTGGCTCTCGGTTCCGGCGTCGAGCACAGTGACACCCAGTGAGCAGCGCTTGCTCTCTAGCCTGGATGGGCTCGAAGGTGGCGGCGCTGGGCAGCTGGTCGTGGGCTCCGAGCCGGGGGTTCCGGCGCCGCTTCCTGCCAGCGACGTGCTCGAGGAGCTGGAGGAAAGTTCGGTTCAGCGCGATCCCTTCGCCAGCGGTCGCAAGATCGAGCCAGGGCAAGTCATGCAGGCGGGGGCCGTGCGCGAGGCCGATTTCGACTCGCGGCGGCGCTGGCTCACTCGGAGCTTCTGGGAGATTGGCGCGATGCTGGGCGCGCTCCTCCTACCGCAGATCGTGCTGTTCCTGTGGGCGCCGAGTGAGGACTGGGCCTTCTACATGCCCCTCTCGTCCTTGGCCGGTGGCATCTTGGTCCTCTTGGTGGGCTTACTGACGCCCGGCTACACCTTCGGGGCCTTGCGAGCTTTCAAGCCGATCTTTGTCCATGAGCTGCTCCTCGGGACGGCGCTGGCGCTGCTTTTGGTCATGGGGTATTCGCAGCTGCTTCCCGGCGAGACCGGTGCTTTGGGCCGCCTGAGCGAGGATATCGGCCTTCCCTTCACCCTCTTCATCGTTGCCCTCTGTCCGGCTCTGTTCGAGGAGCTGGCCTTTCGCGGTCTATTGCAGGGCCGCTTGTCGGCGCTCTATGGCAGCTGGCAGGGGCTGCTCTTCAGCTCGATCTTCTTTGCCTTGGCGCATGGAGTGACGCTGGGGCTTCCCTTCCACTTCGGGCTGGGAATGTGGTTTGGCTGGATGCGCATGCGCAGCGCCAGCGTCATACCCGGCATGCTCGCGCACTTTGCCTACAACGGCAGCCTGGTCCTCTTGACCATGGGGTAGGCGCGGGCTGCGTTGAGGAGCTAGCAGCTGCCGGCAACCCGTCGGCAAAACTGCGGCAGGCGCCGCTAGCCCAACTTGAACAGTTCGTTGCGTAGATGGCCTCCCGTTGGCCATGGGGTGGCGATCCTTCAAAAAAGTTGGCCCTACATTTCTGCGGGAAGTGAGGGCAACCGAAGCCTCTTCGGGAGCCGCAGTCCGAGGCGGTCCAGCAGGGCCGCCGTCTCGCGATCGGGCTCTACGACGCAGCGTAAGCGCAGCTCTCCACCGATCTCCAGCGGGAGAACGACGTCGACCGTCTGGATCCGAGCCATCTCTTCAAGGACGGTCCTGGGGCTGGAGCCGAGACCTGGCTGCCTTTGCCAACCCTCGCGAGTCTTCCACATCGCGAAGGCCAGGAAGCAGACCAGGATGTGAGAGAGGACTCGATCTTCGCGCTGCTGCCAGACGGGCCGGATCTTCAGATCGGTCTTGTGGATGCGGAAGGCCGCCTCGGCG